>ERZ1106932.266-NODE-266-length-18253-cov-7.883669_pt1 | contig 18253 bp, 10 predicted proteins | sample MGYA00403665_ERZ1106932 | MGnify/ENA primary metagenome ERZ1106932 (study PRJEB35170, sample SAMEA104062448) | human gut metagenome | biome: human gut; feature: human-associated habitat; material: faeces | place: Denmark | collected 2012-08-24 ... | reverse complement strand
CAGCCGTCGTCCAAAACGAAGGTATCCACGCCGAGCTTCGCCGCCTCGTCGATGATCGCGAACAGCTTTTCGTTGTCGAAATTGAAATAGGTTGCCTCCCAGTTGTTGACAACGATCGGGCGGCGTTTGTTTACGTTATCGGGATTGATTATATATTCGCGGAAGAAATCGTGATATGCGCGCGACATGCCGCTCAAGCCCTCGGCCGAATAGCACAGCGCCGCCTGCGGCGTTACAAATTCTTCGCCGCCGTTCAGCGCCCAACCGAATAAATAATCGTTGATACCGCCCTGCACACGGACGCTCTTGTTGTGCGAAACATACGCCGTGATTGCAAACGAGCCACTGTACAAAAGGTTAAAGCCGTAGCAATCCCCCGTTTCTTCCGTACAGGTTTCCGACAGGACCGCCAAAAACGGGTTCATATTGTGCGAGGAATAGCCGCGTGTCGATTCTATTCTCAAAGTTCCCTCGGCAAGCGGCGTAACGATCGGCTTTCTTTCCGCCGCCCACGATCCCGCAAGCCGCATGGCGCGGTACGACCCGCAGGTATCCGGAAGTTCCGTACAGAACGAAAAGGCTTTTAAGATATCCGCGCGTTCATTGCCCGCATTGCGGATAACGGCGTTGCGCACTAAAATATCGCTGTCCTCGGAAACCGAATAATTTAAATCTATCTCCGTTGCCGAAAAATCGTCTTTCAGCGTTACGGTCAGCGTTTCGTCCGCTTTCCGCGCACAGGGCATGCCGTTCAGTTTCAACGCGCCCCGTACGATTTTGTGCGACAGGTACTTGAATCGGCTCATCGCCGCGCCATCGTCGCGCCTTACGATCACCGTTGCCGGTCGGAAGTCGCCCCGCCCGAAGCTGCCGCATTCCGAAGGCATATAGTCCGTAGTCATATCCATATTGATATCTTCGGGATCGGGTTCCGCCGCCGCACCGTGCGATTTGATCAGATAGTCAAGGTCTCTTTCCTCTGTTTTTTTGCCGTAATAAAGGTGTTGCAGAAAACCCGTCCTGTTCACGAACATGGCATAGCTGTAATTTTTGCCGCTCAGTAAAAAGCCCTTATTTTCAAGGTTATAATGTATCATGCTTTTCCTTATAAATAGAATTTAATCTCGTAGTCCTTATCCGCTTCGGCTTTGAACTTCGTGCAGATGACCTTACCGTCGGGCGCGGTATCGCCGGCATTCAACGGAAATGCTTTGCCGTTTTTCTCTTTTTTGATAAAGGAATATTCTTCGCCGTTTACGGTAATTTTCTTCACGCCATCTGCGCCTTTCAACAGGTGATATTTTACCGTAACTTCGCGCGTATCAAACGCCTTTTCGCCCGCAAAGCTCCCCTCCGCCGCATACATTTTTATAACGAAAGCATTGCATTCTTCGCAATAATGCGCCTCGTATGCGCTCTTGCGGAACTGACCGAGCTGATAAGCCGTCGTTTCGGTATCGTCCTCGTAAAGGTAGCCGCTGTCCTTGCTCTCCCTGTCGGGATAGAAATCGTAAACCAGCCGATTCCATTTCTGCTCTTTGGTGTTCCTCGCCTCATAAGCAAGCGGAATCAGCGCTCCGATACTGATAAATAACGGCATTTCTTTTAAGCCGTACTCTTTGCGGATTGTCTTGCCGCCCGCATAAATTTTGCCGCCGAACGCGTCCAGCCACTGTCCTTTCGGAAGATATACCGTTTTTTCGTTCCCTTTCTCTTCCTCGCAGCAGCAGAGCACGCAAGCCGCTTCGCCGCCCGCCTGGAAGTAATCGATTCTGACATCGTGCTCAATATTAGCGGAAATCGTGCAGAGCTTAAAATTCATTGCCGAGTGCAGCGTTTTATCCTCGTGTACCTTTTCGCCGTCCACCCACACCGTACAGCCGTCGTCGCTGCGGATATACAGAGTAACGTTTTTATCGAATTTAACCTTGGTTTCAAACCGTGCGGAGAAATCGAATACGGGCACGCCTTTTTCGGGTGCGGTTTTATTTAAAAGCATATTCAGCTTCTTATATTCTTTTATGAGAACGGGCTCGCCCTGCAACTCCCTGCCGTTATAATACGCGGCTTTCACGGGAGCGACAAAGTTTTTGGGTTCCACCGCCACAGGATACGCCCCCGCAATCGGCTTTATGAGAATATCCTCACCGAGCATATATTCGTCAACGCATCTCAACGCTTTTTTATCTTGTGGATAGTTCCAGCCGAGCGCCTTGAAGATAGGTTCGCCCTTTTCGTAACTTTCATACGCGCTCTTATAAATGACGGGCAGCAGCCTGTAACGCAGATTGTTGTATTCCCTCACGATACAGAGTGTTTCTTCGTCGTACGCCCACGGCTCGCGCGTGCGCTCTACGTAATTCGTACAGTGCGGGCGGAATACGGGAGACAATGTCCCGAACTGCATCCAGCGGATAAAGCCCTCTTTGTTCGGGTTGCCTTGATGTCCGCCGCAGTCTGCGTTGCAGTACGCCACGCCGTTTTCAGTCGCTCTGAGCATGGTCGCGACTTCCTGCGCAAGATCGTCCGGATCGCTGAATATATCGCCCGTCCACTGCACGGAATAGCGGTGGCTCGCGCTCGAATAAATTCTGTCGTAACAGCCGTTCGCGATATTGTCCGCATTGCCCATGATTACGGGTCGGCGGTATACTTCTCTGTTTTTCGCCTGCTTCTGATAAAAATGCCGCGTGATATCCTCGAACAGATACAGACCGAACGTTTCGGGGTTTACTCCGCTTGTCGGAGAAACCAACTTGGTATTCCAATTCCTGTCGTACCACCAGATATCCAGCCCCTTTTCCATCAGCGACTGCAAATTCTTTTCGCGGTATGCAATCTCTTCAGGGGCGAAAACCTGTTTGCCGTCTACGGGTTCCGGGTGGTCGTTGAACATGACTTCCACTCCGTGCGCGTGCGCGAAATCCAAAAAACGTTTCATGTCGGGGAACAGTTTAGTATTGATATCGTACCCCCGGCCGTTTTCGCAGGAACGCCAATCCGTGTCGATGACCATAACGTCCAAAGGCACGTCGTGCGCTTCGTAGTCTAAAATAAGCTGTTTTGCCTCTTCCTCGGTGTAGGCATAATATTTAGAGTTCCAGCCGCCGAGCGTAGAAAGACGCACAAGCTCGCTCCTGCCCGTAAGCTCAACGTAGAGACGGCGCAGTTTCTTCGCGTCTTTCCCGCAGAGCAGCAGATATATATCCTGCACGTCTTCGGTTACTTTATAGTCGCCCTTTCTGTCTTTGGAATATCCGCCCTCGGGTACGATAATTCTCGGAGTATCGCTTATAGCGAATACTTCGGGCGTCTTATCCAAAGGCGGCAGCTCGCCCGTATTGGCGAGTTTTTTATATGTATAGACTCTTTTGCCGTTCTTTTCAAGGCGTATGCCCGAGAGAGATCTGCCGCTTGCGGGAATATACAGTTCGTATTCCCCGAAACAAATCACACCGTTTTCTTCCGTATATGCCGCCCGTCTATCCGAGTAGTCCGTCTTATTCGGAATGAAAAACGTGTTCTCATCGCAGAATCTGCCCTTCTTCGCATATTCGATACGCACCACGTCTTCGCTTAAAAGTTGTATGCGGATATTACCTTTCACGATCGTTTCCATGATTCTATTCACTCCTTATGATTCAGTCAGTTCCATAAATCGTTGGTTTGCCGTAAAAAATTCTCGGACAGCTTGCATAATATAATTCTTCTTCTCTCGTTCTTACTGAATCTTTTGTCATAGCCGATGTTTCTCCTTTGTTCATCTGTTCCCTACCTATCCCTACAGATAAAATCTGATTTCGTATTTTGTATATTCAGTATCCTATTTGTTTACTTTTTCTAATACTAAAACTTCGTAAGGCGCAATCTCTGTTTTTCCTTTATACCTTTTCCCACTCAACTGATCGGTATATTCGCTGTCCAAGGAAATATAGCCGCATTTATTCTCTATTTCAACGGCAATTATACAGTTGTGCTCGCCCGTGCGTTCGGTTAAAACAACATTTTCGCTTGCTTCCGCAATCGGTGGTATATTGACCAGACGGCGTAAGTCCTCGTGTGAAATTACGCTTCCCACAAGTATTACTTTACCTTTTCCCACTTTCCGTTCAGTAATAACCGAAAGCGACTCAAACTCACCTACAACATACTGCGCCAAACTTGTCGTTCCATCGTTGCATACGTAAGCGTCGTAACACATTGAAACCAAACAACTTTCACCGCTTTGCCATTCCGCTTTAAAAACGTCATTTTCGATAGGTTTTTGATATTTGGTATATACGCCTGCGATTTCTTCAAGGAAAGAATACGGCGCATGCGTATATCTACTTACATTGGAATCCATTATATCGCTCATCGGACCTACGATCCACGTTCCGCCCGCATTAACCCATTCAGTTATACGTTCCTTAAATCCGTTTTCATCTATGCACGCAAGGAACGGAGAAATAACTACATCATACTCATTGATAGAGTGCGGCGTATCGATAACATCCACATTGTAATGGTGGAGTGCCGAATGATATTTCCCTAATATGGTTTCACGATAGTTCAAATTTTTCAAAAGCGGAGCGACATTAAACATATTCATTGCAGTCGCCGAATAGTGCAATGCAATTTTGCTTTTAATTTTTGTATCGGTCAAATACTTTTCACATTTTTCGAACTCTTCGCTCGCTTTTTTTACTTCTTCCGATACACGGTATGCCCGACCTGCTGAAGAAAAGAGTGCACCGTGCCCTATCTCATGACCATTTGGATGCGCACGGAACAGCCAATATAGATTCATCTCCGCACCCTTTGCAATCGGAAGCCATGTGTTTACATAACAGTTCCCCACCGGACGGTATCCGCACTCCGCAAATTCGCTGCCATTCCAACCAACCTGTGTCTCCGTCACCCAAAAAGGCTTATCCTTTACGCAACGCAAAAAATCGTATGCAAACACATTCCTAAATAATCCATCCGCCGCATCATAATGGTTATACTGCACTACGTCAAGTTTTTCATTGACCGCATAGTAATCGAGAAAGTTATGCGGCATCATATCTGTTCCGATATTGCTACAGCCGTATTTATGCAAAATGTCCGCCTGTTCGTCGGAAAATGTTTTAATGAGATGACACTGATAATCCCACCACGCTTTTCGTAAAGACGGATGCCGCCACTGATTCGGATATGGAGGCTCGATCTCTTCAAACGAGTTGTACTCCAAAGACCAGCGAGCCATACCCCATGCCTTATTTAGCTTTTCCGTCGTTCCGAATTTGTCTCTCAGATACGAGCGGAATCCATTCTTACAATCTTCACAAAAACAACCGTCATCATAAGGAAACAGCTCGTTGTCTATCTGCCAGCCAATAATTCCCTCTACGCCCGCAAAAGTCTTTGCCATTTCCGTTACGATTAGCGCATTTTTCTCTCTTGCAGTTTTTGAGGACTTGCATACATGGCAACGTGAAGAAACGTCCGATCTATTTAAATCAGGCATCACTCGCCGCATTTCGGGATATTTATTCAGCATCCAGCGTGGCGGAGTGCAGGTAGGCGTGCATATCACCGTGTTAATTCCATTTTTATACAGTTCTTCTACTATGCGCAAAAGCCAGGACAAATTGTATTCGCCCTCTTTGGGTTCCATTTTACTCCAGGCAAATTCGCCTATGCGCAAAGTATTCACTCCAAGTTCTTTGCAACGTAAAATATCTTTTTCAATTTCTCTTTCATCCCATAATTCGGGATAATACGCCGCCCCAATAAATATCTTTTTTTCCATAATTTTATATAATTTAGAAAAGTATAATTTTTCCTTCTTTGATCTTTACCTTCTCTCTGAGCTTTTCATCCGTCGCTGACGCCCCAACGATTATTTCGTAAACGCCATCCTCTACCATCCATTTATCGTTTGCCGTAGACCAATATTCGAAAGCACGCATATCGAGTTTTACGTAAACCGACTGCTTTACACCTGCCTCAACAAATGTTTTTGCGAACCCTTTCAATTCTTTATAAGGACGATAGATGTAGGAGCTCATCGCACGTACATATATTTGAGATATTTCTTTACCATCGATATCCGAACAGTTTTCTATCTCGTAACTGACTTCCAAGGCTTTACCGTCCGTTTTAAGATTCAATCCGCTGTAAACAAACTGCGAATAACTTTTGCCATGTCCGAGCGGAAATAAAACAGGTATGCCGTAAGTATCAAAAAAGCGATAACCAACGTCCAGTCCTTCTTCATAGCGGGTAACTTTACTGTCTACATAGCCTTGCGAAGCTGGCGTATCGTTATAGGAAAGCGGAAACGTTTCTGTGAGTTTACCGCTTGGATTGACTTTTCCCGTTAAAATATTTGCAATTGCTTCGCCACCTTTTTCACCGGGGAATCCAACGTAAACGACAGCACCAACCTCATCTATCCATTCTCTCATATCAATCGGCGAACCTGCAAATAAAACCACCACCGTATTGGAATTGACCGCTGCCGTGTCTAAAATCGTTTGCTCAGTAGTTTTATCAAGCTTCATTGTCGCTCTATCGACGCCTTCGTGTTCGATAAATGCTCCGGTTCCTGCAAAAACAATATTCACGTCGCTTTCTGCCGCATTCTCTACAGCAATACCGAGATTCATAAATGCGGTGTCCATTCCAATATCAGAAAACGCAGGCTCATATGTAATCTCCCCGCCATGTTGTTTTTTCAAAATTTCCAGCATATCAAACATAGGCGTTATACGCTCAACTTTTCCCGATCCGCCACCGGAAATCAAGTCCGGGCGTTTATTATTATAGGCACAGGGTCGACCATACCACCCGCAGAGGGAAAGGCTTTGACCTTTTTTCAACGGTAAAACACCGTTATTCTTCAAAAGAACAATTCCTTCCTCTTCAGCTTTTTGCGTAAAGGCGATACGTTCTTCTTGCGTATGTCTGCGTTTTTTGTCCTGTTGCAGTCCTTTACAAGCATAAACAAGGTCGAGAACACGTTCAGCACAGGCATCGAGTTCTTCATCAGTAATTTTTCCCGATTCATAATCTGCAACGAGAGCATCGTAATGTTCGGGATGGAACGGCATCTCCAGATCTAATCCTGCCTTTGCAGATTTTGTTCTATCTCGAACTGCATCCCAGTCAGAAATAATTGCGCCATCAAAGCCGTATTCTTTACGCAAAACGTCATATCCTTTTTTATATTCCGAACCATAAACCCCATTGATTCTGTTATAGCTACACATCAAACTTACCGGTTTTGCTTCGCAAGCTATTTCAAAGGGCTTATAGTAAATTTCACGTAAGGTACGTTCATCCACCTCACTTGACTGTTGTAATCTATTAGTTTCCGCATTGTTACAGCAGAAATGTTTTACGCAAGCTCCCGCTCCTTCGCTTTGCAAACCTATGATATACTCACGAGCCATTATCCCTGCTAAATAGGGATCCTCGGAATAATACTCAAAATTACGTCCGCATAACGGAGAACGTTTAATATTTATTCCGGGTCCAAGAAGAATATCTGCACCTGCGTCAAGACAGTCGTCTGCCACACATTCAGCATACTTGCGAACAATGTTTAAATCCCAGCTATGCGATAAAATTTGCATAGATGGATATGCAATTGAAGGCTTAACTCCGTCCCACTTTTCCGGATCGATCGGCATACGCACGCCCATGCTTGAGTCCGTCATACGAACGAACGGTATTTTACCGTTTAAATCTTCGGTATGCCAAACATCTTTACCACAAATAAGGCGCAATTTTTCTTCTATGGTCAACTCTTTTAATGTAATTTTTTTCATATTAATCCTTTACTTGTACTTTTGGGTAAGAAGAAAAAGTTTTGTTATCTAAAACTAAAGGCGAACGGTACATTCCGCCCGCCTTAAAATTGTTTCTACTACTCATAAATTCGATTGATAGACTGGCGAAAGCCGCAATAGCGGCCTTCGCCAGTCTATCTTCGGTAACAGGCTTATTCCATCGTCGTATTATCTGAAATCACAATATTGCTGAACGTCCACGAACCGTCGCAAATGAGGAAACGAATATCTGTCTTTGCGTTTGTATCACAGGTCACTGCAGGTCCGAATTGTACCCATGCTCCGTCTATATATGCGTACTGTATAATCTGCGTATCGGAACGAACTATACGAATTTGTAATCCTTCGCCGTTAAGTGCTGTTGCTACCGCACTATAATATTGCTTATATGTATCGCTCCAGCCGTCGAGTGCGTTTGCATTTTCTGCGTACATTTCGAATACTTGCAGACGAGGTTCGGCGGCATCCGCAGGAAGCATGGTTACTCCTATACCCTTGTTTTCGATCATCTTGATTCCGAAACGATGCGACCAGAACCCTACATAACCGTTGAACTTCAACGTAGTTTCTACAATCACATATTTAGAGTTTGCTACTGTTTCGGGAAGATTTAACTTTGCTTCAACGTATACGTTCGTACCCGTTGCGCCACCAAGTCCGTCCAACGTCAGCGCATGGTTTGCTTCATTCATATTGGATAAGTCAAGCTTACCATAGCCGTCGGTTCCCGTTGACGTTGCATATTTATATTCCAGAGTCACAGGACCATATGCGGTTATACCTTTCGTGAGGGTGATGGGGAACTTTCCAAAACATTCTTCAGATGAAATCGTACAATCGGAAATCAAAACGTTACTGAATATTACTTTACCATTATCATCGCTGACTATACCGGTATATTCATTTCCGCCAACGTCTGTAAGAACCACGGAAGCGCCTTGAGGCAGAGCAGTTGTGGTACCATCTTTATGAACATTTATGTTTATCTCAATATCCTGGAATGCGCGCTCTGTTACAATCGCTTCGATTTCAATAACTGAGTCGAACCAACGCAACCCGAGATCGGATGTTGCAATAGGGCCAAATGCGATTTCCCCCTCAACAAGAGAAGAATTTAGCGTAAATATCTTTCCGTTAATTTTAATACCGCTGACGACATATCCGCTATCAGCCGTTACTGAACCGCTGATAGTTCCGTCATAGTCAACCGTCTTGTCAACTTGCCAATTTGCTATGTGTTCGTTTTCTATAGTTTGTATATCTAAAACATCATACGCATTAGGAATGTACTGAACAAGACCGTTCTCATTCAAAACCCACATTTTTTGGTCATTGCTCCAATCGCCATAACCTTTCACAAACCAGAAATACCAACCATCCTTGTCGTCACAACCGGACGCATCCGTTGGCGTAAAGACTTCTACCTGTTCCTGCGTATTGACGAACATACTTCCCACAACGGTAAAGAACATATTATATCCTTTCTTTATCGAGCAAATGCCGTTGTTATCTTCAAATGCTTCGGCAAGTGCGTTGTTGTTAGCAGAAGCAAGGTTTTCAAAAGGAATAAATACTTCCCACAACGAAGTATAAGGCGTTTTACTATTTGAAGAATTCTCGACCGTTTTTTGATACTTAACGAAGTACAACGAGTCGCCATCTATAGTACCGTCTAAACCGAATTCGATCTTAATGTCACGACCGACTTCACCCACACCTCTTCCGGTATATGAATTCGTTTCATTATTGTTTGCAGCTAAATAAAGCCTGATGAAAGAAGTTGGTGATCCATCCGGAGTTGTATGAGAATAATTATGGTTAAGCTGCATATGCAGATATACACCACGTTCTCCCGTACGGGCATTGACGATTAAACCGACTCCGCCTTCACTCAAATCACTTCCACCCAAATATAAAGTAGAATCAGAAGAATAGAACGACTCAGTCAATGCTCCATCTAAATTTTCCTGCACCTTTGGAATAGTAAGTTTATCTTCCGTTATCGGTTTAGAACCTGCTTTATCCAGGAAGAGTTCGCCACATTTATTACATTCATAATGCTCAATTGTGCCATCAGATTCAGTTGTCGGCATCTGCCCCTGGAAATAAACAACGTCATGTCCAACAGCATAATCAACAACATCGGTAGTTTCATTTCTACCCTCTGCGTCAGAGAACTTCTTATCGCAAACGGTACATTCCCAATGGTGAATAATTCCGTTTTCCGTACAAGTAGCCTCATGCTCCGCCACCTCAGTCAATGTATGCGACTTCAAAGGTATTATAACAGGCTCTTCAATCTGTTGTTTTCCCGCCTCATCCGCATACAAGAGACCACAGTCATCACATACATAATATGCCTCGTAACCCGTCTCATAGCAACTTGAATCTTTTCCTTCGACTAAGCGCAATTCATGGTTATCTTTGCCGCCGCAACCGGCAACACCTAATACCGTTGCCATCGCCATACATACAAAAATAAGACCAGATGCTTTTCTTTTCATATAATCCTCCTTAAAAAATTTATCATTTATATGAGTGTCTGCTATTCTGTAAATTAATGATAGATCCACCTAATAAACAGCACGCTTCACCTATTTTTTACCGAACGGTAATACAAGGTTAATCAAATTCAGCATGCACAAGAACTTGTCCCATTCCGTCATGCGTGAAACTGTAAACTGAATCTTTGACCTCCGACAGACGATCGATTCCGTTTACCGTAAAGACCTTTAGTTTTTTTCCATCTTCTGGCGTAAGAAACAAATTTACTCTGTCCCCAGCCACAACGAAATCATAACCCCATTCTTCGGAAACAACGCCTCCGCTAGCTTCCAAAATCAACTTATCACTTACAAATCCTCCTATATCAAACGTATAGGCTTGATTCGTTTTCTCCCAACCGTAGAAAGAAATTTGATTTTGCCCGAGATTATACCACTCGCGATTCTGCGTTTTAGGATCTGTTGGTGCAATATGAGTGGGATTTAAATAAATCGACGTCGGTTTTGTTGTACGTCCAAACATCGAATAAGGTAAAAACAATTCGATATCATATGCCGTACAAGTTCCAGCATAAATATCCCCGTTCCGTACTACAGCCATAACAGGAGCACTTTCCCGGTTGTAACCGTAGAATCTGTATCCTCCGGTTGCATATTTACGAATATTGAACTGTTCACCGGCAGTCACGTCGATTTCGTATAAACCGTCTAACCATGTTGATGCGTCAGAGAATGCAAAATAAAATTCAATTCCGCTGTTATAGTTGGCAGAACGGACAGGATTGAAACTAATAGGAGAGCTTTCGCTGACAGAAAATGCGAAGTATAATCCATTGTTTCCAAAATAGGTGGTAACTCCCACGTCGGCGGTGTTTGTGCCTGAAATTTTTTTAGCATGCAACCATCTGCGTCCTCTTGCTTCTGACCAACAGGGTTCATCGAATTTTCCGTCGATGGTTACATCCTCATCCATCGTAGCCAAAGAATACGGAGGGTTAACAAATGAATACGTTTCGTTTGTTTCTATTATTTTCTCTGTTACATTCTGTCCGCATGAACCAAGAACAACGGAACAACCTAAAAGAGCAAAGGTAATCAATCCAACGAGTGTTTTTTTCATTTTCATACCCTTTCCCTCCTCATTTACCAAGTACCGCAATTTCAGAAATTCCGACGCATTTGTTTGAATCAGGTACTGAAACAGTTATTTCTATGCTTTTTACACTTATTTCCTTAAATTCGACATAAGCTGCTGCACAAGGCACAAGCATGTCTATACTAACCTCATCTTCAAACTGTGTAACTTCTGCAAACCTCTCCACAAGGAACGGAACATCGCGAATGATATAGATTTTTTCTCTTCCGTTTTCTTCACAGAACAGACGAATTTCATCAATCTCTGTAAAAATATCCGTTTCGTTTTTAGAGTTATAAAGCATTACGGCTCTAACTTGTCTGGGTGCGTTAAAATTCAGACTAAACGTTGATTTTTTCGTAATCTTCGTTTCGTTGACGTATTGTTCGATAAAATCCACATTTACATATTTATAGCACGACAGTAATCCGTCGGTTAGGCAGTCGAGCGACGAACCATTTTCCAGCGATCCGCTTTTTAAGCTCACTTCTGCTTCCGCAGCTATATTCTTATAATCTGAAACAATCTTGGGTTGAACAGTGGTAGTCGGAGTAGAATACATTACTTCGAGTTCTTCCCCGTTAATATCCTCAATCTTTACCCATTTTATCTCGTCGATACAAAAATGTCTGCCTGCCTCTACGGTCGACATATCATTATGTTTATGATAAGCAATATAAAGATTATCGCCTACGGTTAAGAATGAATTATGACCACTGCCGGAGACTTTCGGATTCATACCGAGATCTCCCGAAATAATAACGCCGCCTTCTTCCTCTCTCAATTTACGGAAAGGTCCTAACGGAAAATCTCCAACCGCCTGTGCTACACAATAACCTGCATCTCCATATCCGTTAGCAGAAAATGCCAAATAATATTTGCCGTTATGGTAATATATTTCGGGTCCCTCATTAACAGGGCCGCTACCCCACATTTCGTACGACACTTTTTCTACCGCTTCTCCACTCTGTGCTTTTTCATAATCTTCTATTGTATAATACAATGAACGAGTAAGAATCGTGTACGTGTCATAATCGGGCGTCAACCAATTGTTGTCCTTCATCTTTACGCCGATAATACTACCATAGGGATTATTTCGGATAAAATATAAATATTTTTGTCCATCAGGAGCTACATACGGATGCGGGTCTATATTGTCGAGATATCCGCCCTTAAGTCCGTTTTCCTCATACAAAGAAGGATCGATTTCTTGAATTTTATCGTAATGAATCTGAGGATCAAAGTATGCGTATTTAGCATAGTACTGAGGAAAATCACTCGTCTGATATGTATGAACATTTCCCTTGCCACAACTATTTTCATCCGTAAAATCAATAATTGTGAACGGACCGTCAGGATTGCTTGAACGAGCTACCATCATCATATATTGTGCGGTACCTTCATATTTTCCACTTAATCCATCACTTTCGGGCGTTACGCTGAAAAACATATAATAGCAATCGTCATCCGTCGTCTGCGGATCACCGGCATCGAACACCACCTCTGGAGCCCAAAGGTCTCTTGCTCCGCTCATTTTTGCAGGAAGTGATAATACTTCTCCAACAGGCTCCCATATAGAAAGATCTTGCGAACGATAACAACTAAATAATCCGTTTGTACCATATGAATAATAGTAACCATCCCTTTCCGTATTATCGAGAACAAACGGATCGGGAAGCCCGATTTCACTGGTATTGAGACGCCAAAGTTCTTGATTATAAACGGGTTCGCCAGTCAATTCTTCAAATTCTGTACCGCTATAATGAGGCAATTTATAAACGGTCTGAACACTTTCTGCGCACCCTGAAAACATAAAGACGGATGCAATGGTCACCCCGATAAAAGCCGTAATTATCGGTTTGATTTTCATAATTTTTTCTCCTTTATTTTTTATCTTAAACACTATGTTAAGCATTCCAATCTACTCTTTGACGCCGCCGGCTGAAATTCCTTCAATGAAAAACTTTTGCATAAAGCAATATAAAATAATCAAAGGAAGCATTCCTACAAGTGCCGCAGCACATTTTGCGTTTACATATGGTGCAATCAAAGAATCGTTAATCGTATTGGACAGCACTAACTGCAAAGGCCACAAACTCTTTTCCGAAGAAAGGTACATCAATGGACCTACATAATTATTGTAACCACCTACAAATCCGAAAATGAATTGCGCCACAAAAGCAGGAAGAGCTATCGGCATGATTACTTTAAAGAATATGCGAAAAATTCCGGCTCCGTCTATTTTAGCAGCCTCGATTATTCCATCCGAAATCCCATCAAAATAAGTTCGCAGGAAAAATATCATAGTGGCAGAACCAAACATACCGGGAACTATAATGGGCAATGCCGAGCTTTCCCATCTGAGCCAAGAATAAAACAGATAAGAAATAATACCAAAAGCCCCAAGAGGCATCGTCATAGTTGCAATTTCAACCAAAAATAATTTTTCTTTGAAAGGAAATTTAATTTTGGAATAACAATATGCCGCAAATCCTGAAACAAATAAGCCAATTATAAGTGGCAAAAGCGTCTGCCATAACGTATTTAACAGACCGGAAAGGAATAGAACAGAACCCGACGAAGAGTCGGCGGAAAATATCTTTTCATATCCTTCCCACGAGATTTGCGAAGGTATCCAAACGAAGTCCAATGAACCATTGATTTCAGCGTTACTCGTAAAAGAAGAAACGATGATAGTATAAAACGGAACAAACAGGAACAGGGTATATAATATCAAGCAGCAAAATACAACAATATAGACGATGCGTTTCTTTGGATTTCGTTTACTGATCGCCTTTATAAACTTGGTTTTCACTACTACGTTTTTCATATTATTCATTTTTCATTCTCCTATTGCGAACTAAAAACGTACTGAAAGCGAAAACGAACGTCATAAGGAACAATATCCAAGATATAACTGAAGCTTTTGGCATATCCATATAACTCGGCGCATTAAAACCTGTTAAAACATATATATAATATACCAATGTCAATGCCATATCGTCCTGTCCCGCAATACCTGTCCAACTTATCGGAGCAAGAATCGTCGCCGCATCAAAGGTCATTAATCCGGCTAAAATACCTGCCATTAACAGGAAGAACGTCGTCGGCGCAACGCCGGGAAGAGTGATGTGCAGGAACTGCGAGAAACCTCCCGCTCCATCCAATGAAGCCGCCTCGTAAAGAGATGGATCGACTGCGGCAAAAGCCACTCGATACATTACAATTCCATAACCCGGCGCCTGCCAAATGATTGTTATGATAATAGCCCAAGTTAATGTAGATGGCGTTACAGGATTGTTCAACCAGTTGATATTTGTTCGCAATATGCTGTTAAGAATACCGTGTTGCCAGTCAAAAATCCATCCCCACATAATAGCAACGGCTACCGTAGAACATATATAAGGTATAAAGAACAGCACTAAGAATACTTTTGAACCCTTACGGTTACGTTTTAAAAGAGCCGCAACAATTAAAGCGATAGCCAAAGAAATGAACTGTGCCGCAGCCACCCAAAAAGTTATACCTAACGATTTGTAGAAACGCGCATCCTGGAATACATTGCTAAAATTCTGAAAGTTATTCCATATCATTGATCCGATATCATAATATTCCATATCACAGAACATCGCACCAAACGAAACAGCTATTGGAAAGATATTAAAAAATACAAAGCCAATAATCGGAATCAGCACCCCTACCAACCCGATGACGGAATCAGCGAGTAACTTCCTCTTTTTTCTTTGAGATTTTTTTTCTTTCATAGTTTATCTCCGGATGACAATTTCTTTTTTCGCAAGAGCATTATTTGCATTTGCTTTTGTACTCTCATAGAACTCTGACAAAGTCATACTTCCGGCACGGACTGAACCATTGAGTACATTTGACCAAGCAGTTACCCAAGAACCCTCTTCGAAATATCCCCAGTCGCCTATTCTTCCTTCCACGACCGATGCTCCGACTGCCGCAAGATTGTCTACTATTCGATTCTGATTATTTACAAAGTCATCGCTTACAGCCAATGACATCTGGTTAGGTACGCAGAGATTGCATCCTGCAAGAATCAGCTGTCCTTCAGTCCCCGATGCCCAAGTAATAAACTTCCAAGCAGCTTCATATTTATCAGGATCAGAACGTTTGGAAATTACATAGGCTTCCGACACGGAGTTAACAGCCCTGAGTCCCACAATATCTGTCCCGTTTACCGTATAAAGCTCACCGGTATAGGTTTCGCTGTCATAAGTTTTTCCGATAACTTTAAGATATTCATCAGCGAAATTATCGGTGTCATTCTTATAATAAACACTACCACCAACATATTCTCGATATTGCACATCAGGCGCAACATCCCAATCTTGTAATCCGCTGGCTTTAAGAGTATAGCCGAACGCATAATCACGAGCAAGGATAGCGGCGTTTCCGGAGATGAATTCACCGTCTCTGTTGGTCAAATTACCTGAATCGATAAGCCCGTAACCTTTATAAGTTACCTTCTTCCCGTTGACGGTTTTCTCATCTGCAACTCCGGACTGCGTTTTCGTATAGCGGTTAAATTCCAAAAAAGCGTCATACTGCGACTTTATTGCATAGAGATTAGCATTAGTTGCAACCGAAGAATCCTTGATTTTATCTTCATACGAAATAATCTCGCCTCTTTGATAGGTATTACCATTAACTGTTGTTTCTTTGCCCGTCACAAGGTAATTAGACGTATCATCAAGAATGGTAAATTCGTATTTTTCACCATTATACCCGATACAGTCACCACCTACAGACCATCCCCACGAGAACCACCATTCGGTCATAAATCCAAACTTTGAAGGAGAACTACTATTATAAGTTTTGGTAAAACATTTGGAAAGATAGCGTAATTCTTCCCAATTGGTAGGAATTTGTTCGTTAAAAACTTTATATACGCTTTCGCCGGCAAGATTTGTCGACGCAACTAAACTAGCCTTGCTCGCCCAAGCTTTTATTTGCGTATTGCTTGCGTCGTATTCCGCATATCCGTGAGGCATAAAGCTTGTCCCGTTTTGTTTATTATAGTTATCCAAATCCTGTTCTGCGACGGAAATGATATTTATATTTTGATTTTTGAAATATGCAGCGTTATAATATAACATTTTAGGATCGTTTCCGTTAGGTACCCCGAGCAAATCAGCCCCAGTCCCCGCTTCCTTAGTACTGTAGGAGAAACGGAAGCGATTAACCAATTCGGCAGGCATATCTGCGGTTGTGTTGGTTTCTTCATTATATTCTTCCAACGAGAGCATCAAGTCCTGTACTGCTAAGGACTTAAATGATTTGTCGCCAACAGTTACCACGTTAGGCGCATTATTCCTCATCATATGCGTCTGCGCACTACTGGTTACTCCCGACACGGAACGACCGGAAACCTTAACCTTATCCGTTTGCCCCTGCGTTCTGTTATATGTTTCTATCAACTGGCGATATTCAGCGTCGCCGCGCGTTTGCGGATCGTAATAGAACGTGATACCGGTGAAACCCTCCGGAACTTCTTCATTTGATCCATTTGCACATCCGGCAACTGAAAACAGTAAAGTCGAGGACAGCACTAACGCCATAGCCGTCTTCTTAATTGATTTTTTCATAAAAACCACCTCTTACCTTTAAATTTTTTTTATTTCTAAGCAGAGTGTCTACCTCTGCAAATATTTCCACGATGAAGCAAATATTCTCTAGCCTTTCTTATTTGGCACAAACAACTATTATATTCTAATTTATACATATATTATAACACTACCATTCCCGAATTTCAACCCGAAATTATTCATTTTTTTCCCAAATATATGCATTTGGCGTTATTTTTGTTCTATAATATGTTGACTTTTCTCTTATTTCACGGTAGAATAAAAGTATGCAACACGATATATTAGAATCTCAATTTCAATTAGAAACTCAACGCGACCAAAGCGATTATTTCCACGTTGAAAAATATGTTTCAACCGGGTATTATGCTCATTTTCACCGTAATGTAGAAATATTTTGCATATTCTCCGGCTCTGCTCAGGTTTTTATCGATGACAAAGAATACGAACTTACGGCAGGGGACGCTGTATTTGTCAGTAGTTGGCAAATACATTCTTATACATGCGAAAAAGGTACCGAAGTCGGATTTGCACTTTTAGGAAGCCTTTATATGAAAACTTTCTACGATATTTATCCCAACCGGTATCCTCCCGTTCTATTGAACGACAAAGAGAAAAATAAAGGTCTTTTTGATTATATAACTTTTCTCTCCAATAAAAATAATACTTTCTCTCCTTTGGAGCGTTTCTCTTATACCAATATGCTTCTTCATCTCATAACGTCCGAATACGGCGTTAGAGTTCGATCTGTTCCCGGCAAAAAGAAAGGGTTTAATGCCATGTCTCAAATTATTCAATACATTTATGATAATTACAGTCAGCCACTTACTCTTTCCTCTATTGCCGAACAATTTCATTATGCCCCTTTATCTTTAAGTAGATTATTTGGTCGCTATATAAGAATAGATATCAGAAATTTTATCAATAACGTTCGTATTCAACATGTTATTGCATTAAAAAATCTTCCCGAAAATAACGAAAAAAGTATTATCGATTTAGCATTCCAATGCGGCTTTAACAGCGTATCCAGCTTTTATCGAGCCTATAATAAGCTCTCTTACTCGGTTTCGTCTACCTCCGAAGCGATAGACGAAGGCTCTATGTAGTTCGCAAACCATACGTCCAACCATTCTTTGTATTTCATTGAAAACTCCTTTCGATTTACTGTTATTATTATAATTTTTC
>ERZ1106932.265-NODE-265-length-18300-cov-7.026035_pt1 | contig 18300 bp, 17 predicted proteins | sample MGYA00403665_ERZ1106932 | MGnify/ENA primary metagenome ERZ1106932 (study PRJEB35170, sample SAMEA104062448) | human gut metagenome | biome: human gut; feature: human-associated habitat; material: faeces | place: Denmark | collected 2012-08-24 ... | reverse complement strand
CGTTTTTTTCTGTTTTCCGCGCTGAGTTTTTTATATATTTTGTCCGAAGAAAAATCGCGGGGCTTGTCGTACTCTCCGCCAAGCGTTTCTATGGCGAACCGCAGTTCCCTGAATTCCGCGTAATCGAGCGACTTGTTTTCTATCGCCTCGTACAGCGCGGGCAGCGCCCGTTCGTCGCCGTAGCGCGCGAGAAAAGAAGAATACAGCGCGGGCGCGGCGGGGTGTTCGAGAAAGGCGCTTTCCAGAACGGCGTACACCCTTTCGTCCGGACGGCAGCGCGACAATATGTCGCAAAAGAGCAGCTTTTCTCCGTCGTCCGCGTCGCCGTACAGCCGCAGGAGCCTTTCCTTGCAAAGCTCGGGCGTGCGGCAGAGCAGTTCGGCCGCCAGTTCTCTGACGTGTTCGCCCTGCGAACCGTCGGTAACGAGTTCGAGATAAGCGGGCACCGCCGCCGCGCTGTCCTTGTCGCCGAGCAGGTTGAGCGCATACATCACCTTTTCTTCCGAAGGATCGCCCAGCAGGGCGATCAGCGGCTTTTCGCTGTCCTCCGCGGCGACGATCGCCTCGCAGAGATAGTCGGAAACCGAACCTTGTTCCGCGCTTTCGGAAAGCAATGCGACGAGTTCCTCGCCGTTCAGCGCCGAAAAATACGTTTCGGGCGTCTTGCCGCCGAGTTCGTCGAACGCCGTCTTCCCGAATTTTTCGTAAAGTTCGGGGATTTTATCCTCCCACTCCTCCGCGGTGAACTTTCCCTTGTTTTCGCGGACGTACTTTTCCGCAAATTTTTCAAAAAGTTTATCTATATCGGCTCTCGCGTCCATCAGATGTTCTCCGTTTCTTCCATGAGTTTCATGAGTTCTTCCTTCCTGCACCCAAACAGCGCCGCGGCGTCCTCCACCGCCACCACTTTTTCCACCTCAGAACGGAGATAGATGAGCGCGGCGAGGGTATTTGCCTCCAGATTTCTGAAAAGCCTGCTGCCGTCGGTGAGAAAATACAGGGTGTTGGCCGCGTCGTAAACCTTGCGCATATCGTAATCGCCGATCAGCACGCATTTGGAATAACAAAGCGCGTATGCCGAAGTGAACAGCGAACCGTGGGCGTCGTCTTCCGCGCTCAGCGGGTAAAAACATACCTTTTTATAGACGCTCGACATAACCGCGCCCACCGTTTTGTCGTAACCGCCCAGCACGAAAAGCTCCACGATATACGCCTTGATCTCGTCGTTCAGCACGGGGTCGAGCAGTTTGTCGAGCAGGTACTTTTCCGCCTGTTTTGTTTCCGCCACAGCCAGAATAAAGCAGGCGCAGCGGCGGATTTCCTTATCTATCGAAAAGAACGCCCAGTCCATAAGGTCCCAGAAATCCCGCTCTTTCATGCGTTTTTTGAGCACCTTGTCGTTTTTTGTCTTGATGAGGAGAGCGAGCTTTTTGGTATTTTCCGCTTCTTCCTCCTCCACGGGCTTGAAAAAATTCGGCAGCGGATGAAAGCTCTTTACGCCGTTTCGCTCCGCCTCGTCCGCGCGGCGGAAGTAAGACGCCGCGGGAGGATTGACTTCGGTAAGCCGCACGATACGGCCGAACGTCCGCCGCGCCTCCCCGAAATTCCTGGCATTATACTGCGCAACCCCCTTGAGGAAAGCGAGCTGCATGTCGTAGGGGCGGTCGGCGAGCAGCCGCTCGAAACAGCGCGCCGCGCGGTCGTATTTCGCATGCTCCATGCACGCCGTGGCGATCTTATAAAGTTCGTCGTCGTTTTTCGCCTTGTTTTCGTCCAGCTTGGAAAAATACATGTCGGACAGCATGTAGAGCGTTCTGTACTTATACATGCTGGAAAGATTGCAGATTGCAAACACGTTTTCGCCGTCGCGGGCGAACACCTTTTTGCTGATGTTGATGCCCTCTTCCGCGTCGCCCGACAAAAAGGCGGCCACCGCCGATTCGAGCTGCGCGGTATCGTATTCCTTCGCGCCTTCGCGAACTTCGGCGTAAAGCGCGCGCGCTTCCGCGTTTTCCCCGCGCAGCATGTGCGCTTTCGCGCGGCGCATGAGGTCGGTATAGTCGGCCTCCTCGGGCGGATAAACCACCTTGAATTCGGGTTCCGACATCGCCCCCGCGATGGAATCGAGTATATCGTCCTCCAAAAACACGCTCCCGTCCTTGGAAACGAGGAACTGCTGGTTAAAGTAATAGGTCGCGGCCGCGAAGTTGCCCAGATTGTAGTAACATGCGCCGAGGCCGTTGTAGATATCCTCGAGGTCGTATTTGGGCGCGCGGTCAAGCGCGCGGAACCAGTAGCGCAGGGAATACTCGTAAAGCCCCATTTCGTAATAGATCTCGGCGATATCGAAGTAGATGGCGAGCACGTATTTCGTGCGCTCCTTCGCTTCGAGCAGAAGCGTGAGCGCGCCCTCGAGGTCGTCCTCATCCAGCCGCTTGTCCGCCAGTCTTTTGTACGCTTTCGCGCTGGAGTCGAACTTCAGCACAACGTTTTCGGCCATATCCTTACCCCTTGAACAGTTCGTCCACGTCCTTTTCCGTGAACTCGTAATTTTTTTCGCAGAACTCGCAGTTGACCGTGATCTTCCCCTGTTCCTTCACGATGTCGTCCAGTTCCGCCCTCCCCATGGTCTTTAAAATGCCGCCGATATATCCGCGGCTGCAAAGGCATTTGTAATGCGGAGAATATTCTTCTATCGGAGCGGTCTTCCCGAAGTATCCGCTTATTATATCCTCTATGCTCTTCTCTTTGATGAGCGAACTTATGTTGGCAAAATGTTTCATCGCCTCTTCGGCTTTCGAAATCGAATTTTCGGAAGCGCCCGGCAACGCCTGTATGACCACGCCGCCCGCGCCGACGCAGCGGTAATCCTTGCCGATCTTTACGCCCAGCGCGATGGCGGAGGGCTGCTGTTCGCTGTAAAGATAGTAGGCGGCGAAATCCTCCGCGATCTCTCCGCTGACGAGGCGGCAGCTCCCCGAATAAGGTTCTTTCAGCCCCAGGCTTTTTACTACCGTCAGCCGTCCGTTCCTGCCCACGCAACCGCCCACGTCCAGCTTGCCGTCCGCGCGCAAGGGCAGTTCGGCGCGCGGATTGTCGATGGAACCGCGCATATCGAGCGCGCTGTTGCCGCTGACCGTGATGGTGCCGCCCACGCCGTCGCCCACGACGGAAACGGAGAGCTTGTCCGTTTCGTTTTTCATGCAGCTCGACATGAAGGAGGCGATCGTAAGCACCCTGCCGAGCGCCGCCGCCGAAAGCGGCGAGAGCCGATGTATGTCTATCGCGTCGTTGACGAGGTCGGTCGTATCCATCACGCAGAGCGACATCTCCCCGCCGTATATCAAAGTTTTGACAAGTCTGTTCATTTATACTCCGCTTTGCGCGGCGCCGCCGTCGGGCGCGCCGCCCTTTTCCGTTTCTTTGTTCTGCGGCGCCGCCACGTCGGTGAACTGCACTTCCTTGCCGTCCATCAAAGTCGGATTGCCGTCGTTTTTATATAAAAGTTTCAAAATAATGGGCGCGAGCACAGAACTCACGAGCACCAGCATGACCACGATCACGCGGTAATCGGGCGCGAGCAGTCCGCCGAGAATGCCTTTTTCCGTTACGATAAGCGCAACTTCGCCGCGGGCGATCATGCCCACCCCTATCTTTGCGGAATCCTTCCAACCGAAACGCGCGGCTTTCGCTATGCCGCCGCAGCCGACGATCTTGCCCAGAATCGCCGTGGCGACGAACGCCAGCCCGAACCACAGCATATGCAGCGTCATTCCGTCGAAACTGATCTTGATGCCTATGCTCGCAAAGAAAATCGGCGCGAATATCATATATGAATTGATGGTAACGCGCCTGTCCACGTACGCCGCGGAATTATGGTTGACCGAGAGCAGCACGCCGGCGATATAGGCGCCCGTGATGTCCGCCACGCCGAACACCCGCTCCGCCATATAAGCGTATAAAAAGCAGACGACGAGGGATAAAATGGGTATCCTGCGCGTGTGCGGGTGTTTCTTTTCGAGATTTTTGAATATCTTTATCAGCAAAATCCCCAGCCCGATCGCAACGACGAAGAAGGCGAACATCCACAGAATGGAAACGACGGGAAGCCCGTTCGGGTTGATGAGCGCGAGCACGGGCGAGGAATCGGCCGAAGCGCCGTTCAGACTGAGCGCGATGGTCAGCACGACGAGCCCGAGCACGTCGTCGATAATGGCGGCCGACATCACGATGGTGCCGACCTTGGTTTTGAGCTTGCCCAGTTCGCGGAGCGTTTCCACCGTGATGCCCACGCTGGTCGCCGTCATGATGACGCCCACGAACAGACAGCTCAACAGGTTTTCCGTTCCGAGAAAGGCCATCGAAACCGCGAAACCGAGCCCGAGGGGCAGTATCACGCCGCCGAGCGCGATGAGAAAGGACACGAGTCCCGTGTTCTTGATCTCTTTAAGATCCGTTTCCAGCCCCGCGGTGAACATGACGAACACCACGCCGACTTCGGCAAACACCTTGAGCGTTGCGTTTTCCTGCAAGGGAAAAATCCAGTTCGGCTTTATGTCGATGAAAAGCCCCCAGATGGCGGGGCCGATCAAAAGTCCCGCGAGGATAAAGCCGAGCACCTGCGGCAGTCCGATCCTGCGCATAAGCATGCCCAGCATCTTCGCGGAAAACAACAGCACCGCCAGCTGGAACAAAAAGTCGATCGTATTTATCTCCATATACTCCTCACTTGAACGCCCTGAAATACAGCCGTTCGTCGTCCGGCGCGGGACGTTTTTTCCTGCCCGACACCGACACGCGGGAAAAACCCGCCGTTTTCAGCGCCGCGGCGACGTCCTCCGCCTTGTGCGCGTATTCGAAAAAGCTTTCCTCTTCACGGCGGTATTTATCCCCCTCTTTGAGGAAATAGACGAGCTCCATCAGGACCCCGTCTTTCTTCTGCGTATTGAACCACATATAGCTGAAATCTTCGCCGTCCTCCCCGAACAGGTTCTCCCCCAGCACGCTGCGAAGCTTGTATTCGGAGGAAACGTCGAACAAAAACACGCCCTTTTTATCGAGCGCGGCGTACACCGCGGCGAAGTTTTTCACAAGGTTTTGCGGGCGGATATAATTGATCACGTCGTTCACCGCCGTAACGAACCCGAGGTTACGGAGCCGTCCCACCTCTTTAAGCCCGCCGAGCACGTATTCCGCGCCGCCGAGGGCGGCAGCCTCGTTCAGCATGCCCGCCGAGGGATCGAAACCGACGACCGAAAATCCCGCCGAGGCAAGGGCGCGGGTAACGCTGCCCGTACCGCAGCCGGCGTCGGCACCGCGGGGATTGGGCGCGAAACGCCCGACCTCGCGCACCACCTTTGCCGCCCACTCCGCGCTCACGCCGGACATAAGCCGTTCGTAGTAGGGCGCCATCACGGAAAAATCGTTCAGCATTTATTTGTCTTCTTTCTTCTTTTTCTTTTTGAGTTCCTTTTTCATGCTCGCTTCGAGTTCCTTGCGGGCCTGCTCCTTGCGCGCCTCGCGCTCGGCCTCGAACTGCTTTTCTTCCTCGGTCGGCTGGTATTGCGGATCGTCCTTATGCGCCGCTATATATTCCTCGTTGTCGCGGTACAGCGCCTCCCTGCTTTCCTGCAGGCGCTGCAGATCCGCGCGGCTGTAAGACTGCGGAAGTTCCGCAAGCTGCAGTTCGTCGTCGGTGATCGGCTTGATCGGGCGGCGCGTGAGCACCGTCCTCGAAGACTGCGCCAGCTGTTCGCGGTACTTTTTGATGGCCTCCGCGTCGTCTTTGCTGACCTTTTCGTAAATACCCCTGTTTTTCTGCGCGCCGGGCACCCTGTCGTTGATGAACTTATCGAAAGCCCACTGGCTGTAATCCGTCCAAATGAGCAGGAACCAGGAAAAGCCGAGCAGGGCGCACAAAATGACGCCGATCATCGTGCCGATCCCCCCGAAGAGGAACAGCAGGAAGGGTATCGCCCCCAAAAAGAGGAAGAATATATTCATCGGCAAAAGGGCGAACGAAAAGATCACCGCGTTTTTGATGAGCTGGCGGAATTTCAGATCGTAAGTTACGCCCATCGTGATCATCCACGCTGCGCAAATAAACGAAAATGCCAGAAAAGCATAGGAAAATCCCTTGCCTATGGTGAGCCACACCTTGCTGCCCGCGCCCGTGGCTATGAGCAGGTTCGCGTAGCCTATCGATATCTGCACCAGATAGAATATGAGCGAGAAGATGAGAAGGGTGAACATCACCACGAAATAGTTCTGTTTCACGCCTTTCCAGAAGTCGTTCGCAACGAAAATACCCTCCGTCCAGACCATGTTTCTGATGACGTATGCGCCGCCGGAGATGCCCACGGCCGCGACCATTAGGCAGATGGGCAGGGCGAGATAGAGCTGCTGCTTGACCACGAGGTCGATCTGTTCGACCAGTCCCGACATATCGGGAATCGCGGGATAGCCGATGCCGATATTCTGCGAAAAGCCGCTTCCCGAACCGTAAAGCGACATCGCGTTGTTCAGTATCAGCATCAAAAACGCCACCAGCAGACAGAACAGCAGCACGAGTATGTTTATGAAAAACAGTTTGCCGAACCTGCCCTTGAAAATATCCCAGAACAGTTCCCAGCGGTTGCTGGGCAGCGTGGAGCGGGCGTAGCCTTCCGACTTTTCCGTCCCCATGATCAGCCTGTTTATAAATCCGCCTTTTTTCTTTTCAGCCATTTCTTTCTCCTTGCAAAGGATCTTCCTTTGAATTTCAACTGGTACCTATTTTATACTAAATTTAAAATATTTTCAAATAAAAACGATATAGTACCGAAAAAAAACTTTACTTTTTTCTTGCGCAATGATAATATATCTTTAATTTAAACGGATTTTATATATTTTTCTGCAAAGGAGTGAATATCATGAGAAAAATCAACGTAGCCGTCGTCGGCGCGACGGGAATGGTCGGCAGCAAGTTCCTCGAAGTTCTCACCGAACGCAAACTGCCCGTGGAAAATTATTACCTCTACGCCTCCGCAAAGAGCGCGGGAAAGGAAATAGATTTTATGGGCAAAAAGCACACCGTGATCGAACTAAAAGAGGAAAACATAGTCGATAAAAAGATAGACATCGCCCTCTTTTCGGCGGGCGGCGAAACGTCCAAGCAGTTCGCCCCCGTGTTTGCGAAGCACGGCACGCTGGTGATAGACAACTCCAACGCCTGGAGAAGGGACGAAAACGTCCCCCTCGTCGTTCCGGAATGCAACGCCGAGGACATCAGATGGCATAAGAACATCATCGCCAACCCCAATTGTTCCACCATTCAGGCGGTGGTGGCTTTGAAACCCCTGCACGACGCTTTTAAAATAAAGCGCGTGGTGTATTCCACCTATCAGGCGGTTTCGGGCGCGGGCGTAAAGGGCTATAACGATTTGAAAAACGGCATTAACGGCGAGGCGCCGCAGAAATTCCCCTACCCGATCTTCGGCAACTGCATTCCCCATATCGACGTGTTCCTCGACAACGGCTATACCCGCGAGGAAGACAAAATGATTTTCGAAACCAAAAAGATACTCGGCGATCAGAATATCAAAATTACCGCCACGACGGTGCGCGTGCCCGTGTATTTCGGCCACAGCGAAGCGATCAACGTGGAATTTTACAAACCCTGCACCGTCGAAGAAGTCAGAAAGGTGCTTGAAAACGCGCCCGGCGTGATCGTGCAGGACGACGTGAAAAACAACGTCTACCCGATGGCCCTCACCGCGGAAAACAAGGACGAGGTATTCGTCGGCAGGATCAGAAAGGACGATACCGTGGAAAGCGGCGTCAATTTATGGGTGGTCGCGGACAACATCAGAAAGGGCGCGGCGACCAACGCCGTGGAAATCGCGGAAAAAGTTCTCGAAATGGGGCTTATCAAATAAAAAATGAAAGTTTTGTATAAAGGTACGGGCACGGCGCTGATCACGCCGTTCACCGAAGACGGCGTGGATTTCCCCGCGCTGGAAAGACTGATCGAATACCAGATCGAAAGCGGGATAGATTCCCTCGTGGTGCTCGGCACGACGGGCGAAGCCGCCACGCTCACCGACGAGGAATACGCGGACGTAGCCGAATTTGCCTTAAAGAAGATTGCGGGGCGCGTGAAAGCGATACTCGGCACGGGCAGCAACTGCACGAGAAAGGCGGTGGAAAAGAGCAGATACGCGGAAAGCATCGGCGCGGACGGCCTGCTCGTGGTAACGCCCTATTACAACAAATGCACGCAGAACGGCCTGGTGAAGTATTACGAGGACGTGTGCTCGGCGGTAAATATCCCCGTGCTCTGCTACAACGTGCCCGCGCGCACAGGCGTGAACATACTTCCCCGCACGATGGAAAGGATAGCGGATATCCCCAACATGTACGGCATCAAGGAAGCGTGCGGCAACATGGAGCAGATCTGCGAGACCGCGCGGCTCATACGCGGAAAGTGCGCCCTTTACAGCGGCGACGACAACCTGAACCTCGCCATGTTATCCATCGGCAGTTCGGGGCTTATATCCGTCGCCTCCAATATCGCCCCCAAAGAAGTCGGCGACGTGGCTCGGCTGTATTTCGCGGGCGAAAACGATAAGGCGATCGCCTTGCAGGAGCGCCTTCTCCCCCTGATAGACGCAATGTTTACGGAGGTCAACCCGATCCCCGTGAAAACGGCGGCCTCCCTTATCGGTTTCGGCACGCCGTACGTTCGTCCGCCTCTGACCGTGCTCGAGGACGGGCACCGCGCGGACATGATAAAAACGCTGAAAGACTTCGGTTTCACAATAAAGGAGCAATGACATGAAAATCATCATTTCGGGCGCGCTCGGCAGAATGGGCCGGGCGGTCTGCAGGACGGCGGAGGCAAACGGCATAGAAATAGCGGCGGGCGTCGATCTGAACGCGGCCTTCTCCGACCTCTCGTATCCCGTATATAAAGATTTTGCGGGCGTGAAAGAAAGCGCGGACGTCGTGATCGACTTTTCCTCCCCGCTCAATCTCGACAATCTGCTCGCCTATACCGCGAAGACGGGCGTTCCCGCGGTGCTCTGCGCTACGGGCTATACCCCCGAACAGCTGAAAAGGATAGACGCAGCTTCCGAAAGCTCCGCCATATTCCGTTCCGCAAACATGTCCGTAGGCGTGAACCTCCTCATCGATCTGTGCAAAAAAGCGGCGAAAACCCTTCCCTCTTTCGACGTAGAGATCGTGGAAATGCACCACAACCAGAAGGTGGACGCACCTTCCGGCACAGCGCTCATGCTGGCGGACGCCGTGAAAGAGGTCGCGCCCGACAAGTTCTACGTGTACGGACGCGAGGGCAAGGTCGGCAAGCGCAACGAAAAAGAGATCGGCATACACGCGCTCCGCGGCGGCAACGTCGTGGGCGAACACGAAGTCATCTTCGCCGGTCCCAACGAAACGGTAACGCTTTCGCATTCGGCGGCCAGCCGCGAAGTGTTCGCGGACGGCGCGGTGAAATCCGCAATGTTCATGGCAGGCAGAAAGAGCGGTTTTTACACCATGGACGATCTTATAAAAGAACTATGAACGGGCAAGCGCTCCGCGCCCTGCTCGAAGAAACGGCGAAGGGCAACAATCTCGGCGAAAAGATAAAGCTCGTGGGCGCGAGCAAAACCATGAGCGCCGACGACATCAACCGCGCCTATGACGCCGGTCTGACGGCGGCGGCGGAAAACAGAGTGCAGGAATTCAACGAAAAATTTCCCCTCGTGCGCTGCAGGGACTATCAGTTTATCGGACATCTGCAGACCAACAAGGTAAAATACCTCGTCGGCAAGGCGACGCTCATCCAGTCGGTGGACCGCGACGAACTGGCCGCGGAGATAGACCGCCTTTCCCGAAAGAAAGGCGTAACGAGCGATATCCTCGCGGAGATCAATATCGGCAGGGAGGAAAGCAAGTCGGGCTATGCTCCCGAAGACTGCCTCGCCGCCTGCGAAAGGCTGCTTTCGCACAAAAATTTGCGTTTGAAGGGACTGATGGCCATGCTTCCCCTCGGCGCGGAAGAGAGCCGCCTTGCGGATTTGTGTTTGCAAATGCGGGAATTTTATGATATAATGAGGAAAAACGGCGCGCCGTTCGAGCACCTTTCCATGGGCATGAGCGGCGACTACAAGACGGCCATAGCGAACGGGAGCAATATGATCCGCATCGGTTCGCTGATATTCGGCAAGAGAAATTATACGGTTTGAGGAGATAAAATGGGTCTGTTCGACTTTTTCGGAAAAGACAGGAGAAACGGCGTGGACAACGACAGGAGCCGCCGCATTTCTTTCGAGGACTTCACCGCAGGGCAAACGAGCGACACGCCGCGGCAGAACGGACCTCTGACGGTGTTTCACCCCAAGTCTTTTCAGGACGTGGAAAACATCATCTCCACGCTGAAAAAGGGCAGGCAGGCCATCGTATATCTCAACGAACTTTCGGTAAATACGGGCTACCGCGTGCTCGACATGCTGAGCGGCGCGGTGTACGCTCTCGACGGCGGCGTGTACGAGCTGGAAAACAACGTATTCATCTTTACGCCGAGCGGAATCAGCGTGCGGTAAACGCAGACAAAAGGACCAAAACGGTCCTTTTTCTTTTCTTTCGGAAAAAATCGGCGGAATCGGCGAATTTTTTCCGTTCCCCCGTTGTTTTTTCGCCGCTTTTGTTGTAAAATAGAATTATCGAATTTATACGGAGTACGATTTATGAATACAAGCGAAACCGTCGTAGTGCTCGACTTCGGCGGACAATACAAGGAACTTATCGCGCGGCGCGTCAGGGAAATGCACGTTCATTCCCTCATTCTCCCCTGCACTGCGCCCATTGAAAAGATCGAGGAACTCAACCCCGTCGGCATCATCTTCACGGGCGGGCCGAACAGCGTTTACGATCCCGCGTCCCCCAGGTGCGACAAGCGCATATTCAGCCTCGGCATTCCCATTCTCGGCATCTGCTACGGCATGCAGTTTATGGCATACGCGCTCGGCGGCGAGGTTTCTTCCTGCGAGGTGAGCGAATACGGGCAGATAGAGGTTAATCTGGAAAACTCCTGCGCGCTCTTCCGCAACCTCGAACAAAAAGAGACGGCGCTGATGAGTCATACCGATTACGTAAGCCGTCTGCCCGAGGGCTTTCAGCCCGCCGCACACACCGAAAACTGCCCGATCGCGGCCTTTGAGGACAGCGAAAGAAAGTTCTACGGCGTGCAGTTCCACCCCGAAGTGCAGCACACGCCCAAGGGTAAGAAAATTTTAAAAAATTTCGTATTCAACGTATGCGGAGCCGAAGGGCTTTACAACATGGACGATTACATAGAAAAACAGGTGGCGGCCATCCGCGGACAGGTAGGCGGCAGAAAGATACTGCTCGGACTGTCGGGCGGCGTAGACTCATCGGTCTGCGCGGCGCTCATATCCAAGGCGGTGCCGAATCAGCTCATCTGCATCTATGTCGATCACGGTTTCATGCGCAAGAACGAGAGCGAGGAAATAGACGAAGTCTTTTCCAAAATGGATCTGAACTTCGTTCACGTGGACGCTTCCGAACGCTTTCTCGGCAAACTTGCGGGCGTTGTCGATCCCGAACAGAAGCGCAAGATCATCGGCGCGGAATTCGTGAACGTTTTTCAGGACGAGGCGAAAAAACACGGCGACTGCGAATTTCTGGCGCAGGGCACGATCTATCCCGACGTGATAGAATCGGGCGCCAACAATTCCGCGAACATAAAGAGCCACCACAACGTGGGCGGCCTGCCCGAAGAAATGTCCTTTGTCGGGCTTGTGGAGCCGCTCCGCGGCCTCTTTAAGGACGAGGTGCGCCAGCTCGGCAGGAAGCTGGGACTGCCCGCTTCGCTCGTCAACCGCCAGCCCTTCCCCGGCCCCGGCCTCGCGATCCGCGTGATCGGCGAAGTTACGAAGGAAAAACTCGATATCCTGCGCAATGCGGACGCCGTCTGGCGCGAAGAGATCGAGAGCAATAAGATCAAGGCAGACCAGTATTTCGCCGTTCTGACCAACGTGCGGTCGGTGGGCGTAATGGGCGATTTCAGAACGTACGACTACGCGCTCGCCCTCCGCGCGGTAACGACCTCGGACTTCATGACGGCGGAATACACAAAAATCCCCCATTCCGTGCTGGAAAAAGCGGCGCTGCGCATTGCCAACGAAGTAGACGGCGTGAGCAGGGTATGTTACGATATCACGGGCAAGCCGCCCGCGACCGTCGAATGGGAATAGAATGGATATCCTGCAGATTGACGACGGTTTGCGGCTGAGGAGGTACGACGGCGCGGCCGATTTCGCCCTCGCCTGGTATCAGGACGGGAAAACCGTGCGGCTGACGGACAACAGCGACCGCCTGTACGACAGAAAACGCCTGTACGATATGTACGGCTGGCTGAACGGTCGGGGCGAACTGTATTTTATCGAGATCAAAGGCGAAAACGGTTTTTTCCCCGTCGGGGACGTAACGCTTTGCAAAGACGATATTCCCATCGTAATAGGGGACGCTCGTTTCCGCGGCCGGGGCGTCGGCGGAAAAGTGCTGGCCGCCCTTATCGGGCGGGCGCGCTCGCTCGGCTGGAAAGAACTTTTCGTCCGCGAGATTTACGATTTCAACGAGGCGTCGAAAAGGCTTTTCACCCGCGCGGGGTTCGTTCCCTGCGGCAGTACGAAATGCGGAACGAGTTACCGCCTTGCGCTGAAAAAACGGCTCTCCGAAATGACGCTCGAAGAACTGTGGCGGCTCTTCCCTATTTTTCTCACCGAGCACGATCCCGTCTGGGCGGAAAATTTTCGGGAGGAAAAGGCGCTTTTATCCTCCGCCATAAAGGGCGCGCGCATCAGCCATATCGGGAGCACGGCGCTCGGTATCCGCGCAAAACCCATCGTCGATATCCTGCTCGAAACGGAAGGTGGAATTGCGGAGGCAGAACGGGCGGCGGAAAGCTGCGGCTATCTGCGCATGAACGGGGATAATCGCCGCGTTTCCATGAACAAGGGCTACACCGAAAACGGTTTCGCCGACAAGGCATATCACCTGCATATCCGCCGCAGGGGCGACAACGACGAACTGTATTTCCGCGACTATCTGCTGGAACACGCAGACGCGGCGGCCGAATACGAAAATTTGAAACTCAGACTGTGGAAAGAGTTCGAGCACGACCGCGACGGATACACGGCCGCCAAGACGGAAACGGTGAAAAAGTACACCGCCGCCGCAAAAGAACTCTATAAAGGAAGATACGACTGAACGCGACGGGACGGCTTGGCTGCCCCGTTTTTCCGTTCCTCCGCCTCATTTTTTCCGTTCCTCCGCCCCGCGCCCGTTTTTTCTGCGGCGGCGCGCGTTTTTTGCCTTCTCTGCGCTTGAAAAAATACGCGTTTTCGTATATAATAGAAAAAAAGCGAAAGAAATTCGGAGGATATCGATTTGAAACAGGATATGATAGCGGTCATGGACCTCGGCAGCACCCGCAATACCGACGTCGCCCGCGCCGTCCGCGCGCTCGGCGTTTACAGCGAGATCGTCAATTATGACGTTACGGCGGAGGAACTTCTCGCTCTGCCCAACGTGAAAGGCGTAATTGCAAACGGCGGCCCCAACGGCTTTGCTGACGGCAAAAAGATAACGCTCGGCGAAGAGGTGAAAAAGAGCGGGCTGCCCGTTTACACCTTCGACTATGCGGAGGACGGCGAGGCGAACGCCATGCCCGAGCGCGACGAGGATATTGCCGCCGCGCTGAAAAGTTTCGTCTTCGGCACCTGCAAGGCGCAGCCGAACTGGAACATGGAAAACTTTATCGCGGATCAGGTGGAACTCATCAGAAAGCAGGTCGGCGATAAAAAAGTGCTGCTCGCGCTGTCGGGCGGCGTGGATTCCTCCGTGGTGGCGGCCCTTCTGCTCAAGGCGGTGGGCAGACAGCTTACCTGCGTGCACGTCAACCACGGCCTTTTGAGAAAGGGCGAACCCGAACAGGTAGTCAGAGTGTTCAGGGAAGAAATGAACGCCAACCTCGTTTACGTGGACGCGGAAGAGCGGTTTTTGAACAAGCTTGCGGGCGTGTCCGATCCCGAACAGAAGCGCAAGATCATCGGCGCGGAATTTATCCGCGTTTTTGAAGAAGAGGCGAGAAAGCTCGACGGCATCGAATTTCTCGCGCAGGGCACGATCTATCCCGACATTGTGGAAAGCGGCACCAAGACCGCGAAGATCGTCAAGAGCCACCACAACGTGGGCGGCCTGCCCGAAGATCTCAAATTCGAACTCGTGGAACCGCTGAAAATGCTCTTTAAGGACGAAGTGCGCGCGTGCGGCGCGGCGCTCGGTCTGCCCGACGGCATGGTCTACCGCCAGCCTTTCCCCGGCCCCGGCCTCGGCGTGAGATGTCTCGGCGCCATCACGAAGGACCGCCTCGAAGTCGTGAGAGAGAGCGACGCCATCCTGCGCGAGGAATTCGCAAACAACAATCTGGAGGGCAAGGTTTGGCAGTATTTCACGCTGGTGCCCGATTTCAAATCGGTGGGCGTGCGGGATAACGCGCGCTGTTTCGACTGGCCCGTCATTATCCGCGCGGTAAACACCGTAGACGCAATGACGGCGGAAGTGCCCGAACTCCCCTGGGCGGTTCTGCAAAAAATCACGAAGCGCATTTTAAGCGAAGTCAAGGGCGTGAACAGGGTGTGTTTCGACATGTCCCCCAAGCCCACGGCTACCATCGAATGGGAATAGAAAATAAAAGAGCGGACTTTTTTCGTCCGCTCTTTTTTAATCGGAAAATCTTCGCAGTATCGCGGCTACGGCCTCCCCGTCTATCGACCGCATACTTTTAAACCGCCGCGGCGGCGTATGGGGGGCAATCGCCTTTTCAAACCATGCCACGTCGTGCCATGCGCCGTTTTTAAATCCCGTTCTGCGGTAAACTCCCGATCTGGAAAATCCTGCGGAAACGTGCAGACCTTCGCTGCGCGCGTTAGGGAGCGTAACGCCGCCGTAAACGTTGACCACGTTCTGCAGCTGCAGAATTTCCGTCAACGCGGCATACAGTTTTTTTCCGATCCCCTCGGAAAGGCGGCCGCCGTCGATATAAACGGAAAGCTCCGCGTTCCAGCCGTAGGCCGCTCGCTCCATCTGCCTGTGCGCGTACGCATAACCGATCGGCTTTCCCTTCTCTTCGCATACGAGATAGGGATAGTCCCGTGAGATTTCCCTTATACGAGCGGCGAATTCCTCCGCGGAAGGCAGCGTGCATTCGAACGTAACGGGCGTGTCTATGTATTGCGCATAGATGCCGAGCAAGGCCGCCGCGTCGTTTTCCGATACTATGCGCAGTTTCATACTTCCGCCGCCATTCCGTCATAGGCGACGCCGAGGCCGTAAGGCGCGAGCGCGCGCTCTATATCCTCGTGCAGCATGCCGCCGTTATGCGAAAAATGCGTTACGAAAACGCGGGCGCCCGCAGACAGCAGGTTCCTCTTTTTCAGCGTTTCCGCCGCGGTTACGCAAGCCTTTATGTTCATATGCGTGGAATTTTCGTCTATCTCGTGGGCGAGCATCGTGCAGTCGAGCAGAACGACGTCCGCCCGCAAACCGTTTTCTTCCATAAAATCGTAGGTTTCGGGATAGATCCTGCCCGTGTCGAATGCTTGCAGCAGCGATTTGCCCGTCGCGCGTTCCCGCACGTAATAATAATGCGCCTGCTCGCTCTTCATATGCTGCGCGCGGAAGGCGCATACGTCGTAGGCGCCTGCACGGAACAATTTCAGCGGCTCGGGCGTTACGAATTCCAGCGCCGCCCTTATGGAGGCGATAAAGGGTTCCGTTTCCTCGCCGAGCGCGAACGCGCGCCGCACGCCCTCGCTGCAATAAATGCGCAATTTTTCACACGACATGCCGTGCGCGAAAACCGAGCCCCGCAGACAGAGATCGAGCGGGCGGAAATGGTCGCTGTGCGAATGTGTTACCAGCAGGGTTTCTATTTTTGAAAAGTCCGCCCCGCTTTGCAGTTTATGCAAATAGGCGTCCGCCGGCCAGTCTATCATGAGGTCTTCGTTCACGAGCACCTGCGCCCGCGTGCGGATATCCTTTCCGCCTTTTTCCGCCGCCTTTCTGCAGGTCGGGCAATTGCAGAACAGGGCGGGTATGCACTCGGCCGCCGCGCTGCCTAAAACAGTTACTTTCATATCTTCCTCCCTGAAAACGGCGCGTCGGGCGCCGCTTTGTTTCCATTATATCCCCCGCCCGCCGATTTTGCAAGGCGATGCGTAAAATTCCGTTAAATTTTCTAAGTTTTTCCGCCGATAACAAAAAAAATTTCCGCTTTCAGGCGGAAATTTTGCCGTCTATGAATTTCATAACGCTTTTCGCGATCACGCGGTGTCCGCCCGCGTTGGGGTGAATGCCGTCGTCCGAATAATTGACGAGATAATCTGTCTGCATCAGAAAATCCGAACGTATATCTATGATTTTGCAATCGTTTTTCATCGCCGCGCCGATCACCGCGAGGTTGTAGCATTCCTGGTGGCGGTTGATGTTGGTGATGTCGCCGCTCAGAAATTCCAGCACCTTTTCGCCGTCCGCGACGTTGGATATCACCCGTTCGAAATACCGCTTGGAATCGACGGGCGTGAGCGTGGTCAAAAGCACCTGCACGCCGTCCGCCTTGAGCTTTTTGATGAGTTCGTCCAGCTCCTTTTCGAAAACGGAAAGCGGCGTTTTCGATTCGTGAAAGGCTTTCGGCGCGGCCGCCACCGCCTTCCAGTCGTAATCGCTGTCGTTCCCGCCGATACAGAACACCGCCGTGCGGTCTTTCTCTCCGCGCGTATCCTCAATGTATCGTTCCACCATCCTCCGTTCGTAGATCTTATGGAGCGTCTGGCCGTAAGCCGAGCGGTTTTCTATGCGGAATCCGTATTTTTCTTCCAGCAGGCTGACCGCGTCCTTATCTACTTTTTCTATTCTGCCGCCCTTCGTCGTGTACCCTTTGGGTATAGAATCCCCGAAAAGCGTTATCTTTCCGAAATTCCTCACCTTCAAGACCTCCGCAATTTTAAGTTTAAGATAGTTTACCGCCGTCGTTGATGTAGAGTATTCCGAGACAGTGTTCGCCGCAATGGCTGGTGATGGTGCCGCCCGCGCGCGTTTCGTAAATATTTTTGAATCCCCGCGCTTTCAGCGCCTTGCGCGCTTCCTCCAGCATGCCCTCCGTCGCGGTGGTATACGTGAGAAATCCCACTTCCAGATCGGGATTATCGAAGCGTTCCAGCGTGTCCGCACAGTAGGAACGCACGGCGCTTTCTATTTTGCCGCGGTATTTTTTCGCCGCGCCCATCTTGCCGTCTATTACCAGAATTTGCGGCCGCAGTTTCAGCAGGTTGGCTCCGAAATAGGCGAGCGAGGAACATCTGCCGCCTTTATAGAGATAATCCAGCCGCTCGAGCACGAACCCCGCCTGAACGTAAGGTATGCGCTTTGCGCATTTTTCCGCTACCGCGCCGAGGCTTTCTCCCTCCGCCGCGAGTTTTGACGCGTAGATTGCCAAAAGCGCGATGCCGGTAGAGAGCGAGCGCGAATCGAGCACGCGCACCCTGCCGCCGAACTTTTTCGACGCCGCCACGGCGTTTGCGAAAGCGCTGCTCATTTCCGAAGACAGGGAAAAGTGGATCACGCCTTCGTACGTTTCCAGCAGCCTTGCGAAATGCTCTTCGAACTGGAACTGATTGACCGCGCTCGTCTTGGGCAGAATGCCCGTTTTGGCGACGTAATCGATAATTTCTTCGCAGTCTACGTCGCCGTCGAGCCTGGCGGCGTCGCCCAGCAGAACGGTAAAGGGCACGGTATGTATGTCGAATTCCTTCAATAAATCTTTCGTCAGATCGACGGTGGTTTCCGCCGAAACCGCTATCTTCATAGCCTTTCCTCCTTAAATAACAAACATTGCGCACCGAAAAACTTTCCCGCAGAAGATCATGCGCTTTTTCCACTTTACTATACACCGAAACCGCGGGAAAATCAATCTACTTTTGTTTTCCCGCCTCTACTTGCGTCCTTTCCCCCGTAGAGTGACGTTTTTCACTCTACGGGGAGTAGAAAATCTTGTTTACAGGCGCTTTTTACTTGATTTTTTTGCTGTTTTATCCTAAAATAGACTTATGGAAGATTTGAAGAACGTTTTAGCGGAAAATTTGATAAAGTACAGAAAAGCCGCTAATCTGACGCAGGCCCCACTGCTTCAAATAGACTTTTTAACCGAATTATTTAAAAGATGTCACGAAGAAA
>ERZ1106932.259-NODE-259-length-18588-cov-5.691739_pt1 | contig 18588 bp, 14 predicted proteins | sample MGYA00403665_ERZ1106932 | MGnify/ENA primary metagenome ERZ1106932 (study PRJEB35170, sample SAMEA104062448) | human gut metagenome | biome: human gut; feature: human-associated habitat; material: faeces | place: Denmark | collected 2012-08-24 ... | reverse complement strand
CCAAGGGCGGCTCCATAATAGCTAGCGCCATTACTTCATAGACCTATTCTCTGCCCACGGTGTAGAAAATGACCATATTGTTCCACACCGTGGGCAGAGAATAGGTCTTTCCGCCTATCTTGTGCGCGTTGACGATATTTTCGTCCACGTTATCGAGCGTTTCCTTCAGCTCCTCCGCGTCGCGTTCTATATAGGAATCGAGGGGTTCGAGCAGACCGGATTCCGCAAAGGCGTACATGCCCTCGCTTGCAATATCCGCGATGTCGGGACCTACGCCGAGCGCAATGTCGTTGGCGATGGTCTGCAACATCTCCCCCCAGGACGCCGCCGCTATGCCCTGAACTTCCACTTCTATTTCGGGGTGGATCTTGTTGAATTCCTTCACCCGCTTTTCAAAGTCGAGCTGATAGCCCGCATTGCAGGCAAAGACGATCTTGGTCTTTCCCCCGCCTCCGCCGCCGTTCCCGCCGCACGCGGCTGCGGAAAACAGCATGAAAGCGCATAAGACAAAAGCTAATAGTTTTTTCATTTTTTTGACCTCCGTGTTTAATATATTCCGTCGGCAGAAATTTGCCGAACCGTTTCGGAAACGTTGCTTAAATAAGCTCGCTCTTTTCAGGACGCTTTTTCATAAACAGTTTACCGAACCGTTTCGGTTTTCCGTCGAAAAATCGTCCCGCATGAAAAGCGAGACTTTTTTTCAGTTGAGCTTTTTCACCGACTCCCGCAGTACGAGTTTCGTCGGCAGTTTTACGTGTACGAATTCCGCGTCGGGCGAGGCCAGCCTGTTTTTCAAAAGCGCCATGGCCCTTTTTCCCATTTCGTATTCGGGAATATTCACCGTCGTCAACGGGAACACGATGGTGTCCACGTCGTCGAAACTGACGACGGATACGTCGTTCGGAATGGCGCAGCCCCTCTCCGTCAGCGCGCGGATCACGCCTACCGCCGTCAAATCGTTGTACGCGATGACCGCGGTAAAATCCACAGCCTTCAAAGCTCTGATCGTTTCATAGCCTGCTTTTATGCTATCGGGATTATTTCCGTAAGCATAAGTTTTCAAACAGACTTTTTTTCCGCCCAGCACTTTTTCTATCCCTTTTTTTCTGCGGCGGGAATAAAAGTTGGTGTCGTCGGGTCCGATATAGGCAATTTTCCCGTGGCCGCACGAAAGCAGAAGTTCGGCTATCTCGCAGGCGCCCGCCGTATCGTCCGCCTCCACGGAATCGGCGTATTCGCTGTTCTGGCCGAACACGATGCAGGGAACGCTCTTTTCTTTGAGAAAATTTTCTATACGCTCGTCCAGCCCGTTCACGTCGAGGATAATCCCCGCGACGCGCTTGCCCTGCATCAGCCGAATGGCCTTTTCTATTTTGTCGGTGCGGCCGTCCGTATTGTAGATCAAGGTAGTATAGCCGTATTCTTCGGCATAATGCTCCACCGCGCGGCATACCTTGGCGTAAAACGGGTTGGTGATGTCCCGCACAATAACTCCCACCGTGTTGTATTGTTTCATGGATATGCTTTTCGCCAGTTCGTTCGGTGTATAACGCAAATCCTCCGCGATCTTCTGTATCTTTTTGCGGGCTTCGCTCCCCACTCCCGGTCCGTTGTTCAAAGCCGCCGAAACCGTGCTTTTCGCGTATCCCGAAATCCTGGATATATCGTTGATAGTATACTTCAAGTTCGTCCCTCCGATCATTTACAGAACCGTTTCGGTAAACTCAGTATACCACCGCGAAAGCCGTCTGTCAATAGGTTTTTGAAAATTTTTCACAAAAAAAGAGGCGCCCGCACGGAGCGCCTCTGAATTCAGCGGAAAAAACATTGCAGGATGCAGTCGAGCATGCGGCACAAACAGCAGCGCGGCTGCGGGCAGTTTTCCTCCCGCCGGCAGTACGGTACGGAAACGCGCGCCGAGGGCGCGGCAATCACTTCGGTCTGCACGGGATTGCTCCCGAACGACGCGGGCGGATCGACGGAAAAGTCCGTTACGAAAGACGTATTGTAAATGATCTCTGCCATGTCAGTTCACCGTAACGTCGAATTCCACGACCGTACTCGCCCCTACCGCCAGATTGGCGAGCGCAAAACCGACGGCGGGATCGTAAGCGATCTGCTGTACGCCGTCTATCAGGACGCTGCCGACGACGAACGTCGTGCCCGCGGGGATCGGATCGGTGAAAAAGAGATTTGTCTTCAAAAGCGTACCCGTGTTGGTTACCGTGCTGGTATAGTGCAGCGTTTCTCCCCGCACCGCGATGGCTTTATCCACCGATTTCACGATGGTCAGACTGTTGGACACCACGACCAGCTCCACCGTGTTGGTGTTTTCGCTGAGGTCGCGGTTTTCCGCGGTATAGGAAATCGTCGCGTAGTTCGTAACGGGCGTTTGAGTCAAGGGATTGTTCGCCCTGATGTCGTAAGAGATCACGGCAACGCCGTTGGGCGGCAGGTCGGCGAGCGCAAAGCCCGTTATAAGGTCAAAGGTCGGCTGCGGCACGCCGTTGACGACCACGCTGCCCGCGACGTAGGTCGCGCCGCTCGAAAGGGTATCCCGAAAGAAAACGTTCGTTACGTTTATCAGCGAGGCATTGCTGAGCGTAACCGTCTGCGTGGCTACGTCGCCTTCCTGCAGGAAGGTCTTGTTGGAAGTTTTTACTTTCGTAAAAGAATACGTCAGTATTTCCGTGGTTACGATATTGCTTTCCCGCGTTTCCGTCTGCGTGGATCCGTCGGGCAGGGTGTACGTAAACCGAGTATCTGATTGATTGGGTATTATCATGTTCATCTCCTGTAAAAATTATATGATCCTGACTTCGAAAATCACGATCACCGACTGGTTCGGGATCATGTCCGTCAGCGGGAAGCCCGCGGCGGGATCGGCGTTCGGCGCGGGCAGACCGTCTATGCTGACCGAACCGGGAATGAATTCCGTGCCCGCGGGGATATCGTCCGTAAAGACTACGCCGCTCAGCGGCAGGCTGCCCGAGTTCGTTACGATCGAGGTGTACCTGACGACGTCCCCCCTGACCGCCAGCGACTTATCCGTCGTTTTCACCACGGTCAGGTCGGGGACCGCGCCGTTGTCTATCTCCAGCGCGAGGCAGTTAGGGACGTACAGATCGTTCGTCGTGATAAACCGTATAAAAGCCGTTACCTGCTCGGAAACGAGTTTGCCCGTGAGATCGACGGACGTGATGTCGTATCCCTGCCTGCAGGCCGTTGTGTTAACTCCCGCCGCGGCGTTGGCGTTCCGCGTGCCGAAGGTGCCGGACGTGTCGGGCGCGCCCGTTCCGCCGTTGATCTGCGAACAAAAAAAGTTGTATTCGGGGTTATTTACGCCCGAAAGGTTGGACAGAGTGAGCGCGCTTTGCCCGAAGAGCATCTGGTCGCCGCCGATGACGGCGTCGCCCTCCCCCGCCGAAACGTACAGCCTGCCCGCAGGCGCGGCCGTCTGCGGCGTTTTGAACCCCGTGAGCGTGATGTCCGTAACGCCCGTGAGCGGGGAAACGACTTCGCCGCCCACCCAGAGGGTGAGGCTTTCGAAAGCTTTGTCCGGATTTTCGTATACGACGGCGAGCGTCCAGCCCGCATGGTTCGTATCGTTGGTTCTCGAGTCGATCGCTTCGATGAGCGCGGGGACGGAAGATAGCGAATAAACGCCGCTCCCCGCCGCCTGCACCAGCGAGGTAACGTCCGCGCTGCGGACGTAAAAACCGACCGTGTTGTTTTCCAGCGCGATGACGAAATTTTCTCTCGTCGCCGCGTCGCCCGTAACGGGATATGCGTTTGCCGGCGTGGTAAAAGTAACGGCGTTGTCCAGCTCCGCCGATATATCGGTGGCGTTGGAACGGAATAATCCGCCCCATACGAGTTCGGCGTACAGCACGCCGCTGCCCGCGGGGATATTCAAAATCGCCGCCGAGCCGTTCAGCCTGTAATCGAGCGTGGTGCCGTTGGGAAAGTCGTTCACTTTCAGCGACGTGTCAAGGCTTGTAAAAGCGCCTATGGAACCCAGCAGCCCCGCGCGGTTCGCATTCGTGTATTTACTCAGACCGAGCGTATTGCCGACAAAAATTATTCCGCCCTTTCTGATGGCGGAATATCTTTGAATAAAGGCCATTTTTCCTCCTATGCATTTATTATCATAATATTCCGCCGCCGCAGGAAAACGTTATAATATCGCGTTTCCGTAAAACAAAAAAAGCCCCCGAAAAACGGGAGCTTTGCGGTTTACAGGGAAATTTCGCCTATTTCCATTGTGAATGCGCGCGCGGCGATATCCAGTTGTATGCCGTTTGAAGTTTCCTTCGGATAGACGGTATTCGTCATCGACCGCCCGTCGGAAAATATTTCCACCGAAAACCTGTCTGCGACGACGGTCAGTTCAAACGAACCTCCGTCCGAAAGCGGCATTTTTCTGATCTGCGACAAAGACAGGGCGTCCTTTTCCGCGCCGACGATCTTTTCCCCGCTCTCCGAGCGGTCGAAAACGAGATATCCGTTTTCCGTATACAGCCTTGTTTGTTCGCCCGCACCCTTTTTGAGCGCGAGCGAGAACCGCCGCACGTCCCTGCCCGAAAAGCGCAGTTGATAGATTTCGGCGGAAGTTTCTATCCTGCCGTCGAAATTTTCTTTTTCGAACACCTCTCGCCGCGCGACGAAAGCATCCAGCGGTACGGGCGTCTGGTAAAAACGGCCGCCCCTGTTTTCCACATAGCGGGGCAGCGTAAGCATGCCCGCAAAGCCGTACCGACGGCTGGGGATATTCCTGTCCCACATCTGCATCCAAGCGAGCATGAGCGGCTTTTCCGCGCAGGCAAAAAACTGCGCCGCATAAAAGTCGAAACCGTAGTCCATGATCCCCACCGAAGCGGTTTGAAACCTGCCCTCCGCGCAATCGAGTTTTCCCGCGCGGTAAAAATTGGAGTGGAGGTTCAGATGTTCGCAGGCTTCGGGAACGCTGAACTGGTCGCTGTATATCATAAATCCGCATTCCTCGTTCCAACAGGGACATTCGATCATGCTGCCCGAAGACGGATGATCGAGCACGGGCCCGACGCATTTCCATTCCGTGAGGTTTTCCGAAGAAAAAAGCAGAATGTCGCTGCTCTCCCCTTTTTTGGAGGCGACGAGCGCGTAAAACCTTCCGTTTTTTTCAAACAGACACGGATCGCGGAAATCGAAAGGGCTGAATCCTTCGGGGAGAAGTTCTTTCCCGATTACGATTTCGGGATATTTCCGGAAAGTCAGCCCGTCCTCCGAATAAGCGAGGCATTGCGACTGATAGGATTTGCCGTCTCTGTTCACCACACCCGTATACATGAGATACAGCCGTCCGTCCGCTACGAGCGCGCTGCCCGAAAAACAGCCGTCTTTATCTATATCTTCCGTCGGCGCAAGCGCGGGCGGAAGATGTTCCCACCGCACGAGGTCGGCGCTGCGCACGTGTCCCCAGTGCATCGGCCCCCATTCCGTGGAATACGGATGATACTGAAAGAACGCGTGATAATACCCTTTGAAAAAGACCAGACCGTTAGGATCATTTATCCAACCTTGCTCAGCCGTGATGTGAAATTTCTGTCTTTGCATAAAATTACCTTACCGTTGGAGCCGCCCCGCTTTCCGCGGGACGGCAAAATTTGATTTACGCCGAATAAACGTTTACGGCTTCAACCCAGGCTATATTATAACTTCTCGGCGTTTCCTCCTGAGCGTCGCCTACTTTTTTATAAAACTGTACAGTATCGAACTTATTGTCTAATACGGGTTTTTCTTTATAATAAGTGATTATATCGTCGAAAAACGCGACCGCCCAACCGGAAGATATCTCTCTGTCGTGCAGTTCAATGTAGAGCGTTTCCCCCACGTATTCGGAAAGATCGGCAACGAACGTAGTCATCGTGGCAAGTCGGCAACCTTCGTCGAGATTCGGGAAATTGACATCTTGAAAAGCCGTATTATGGTATTCTGCGATCTGCGTTCCGTCCGCTTTAAATATTTTTACGCCGGCAGCATTTCCTCCCATTTTAAAACTGATGAAACCGCTGCCTCTAAGCGTAAAGTTCGTAGACTTCAACGAATAGGAATTGCTTTCCGTTTCGGTAGCTTTCCACCCGTCAAAATGGAAGTTACCGCTTTGGTTATAAGGTATTCTTTCCGCCCAGAAAGTAGTGTCGCCGATAACTGCCGTTTCATTAATCTGACCGTTTTCGGTTCCTTTTTGATATGTCCAGCCGTTAAGGTTGCCGTCTTCAAATCCGGCATTGAGTATATAACTTCCCTGCGGAGCGAGCTCCATGGCGTTCGCGGGACATTCCGTCGCGTTCGTTACGATATCCGATACGACGATGCCGCCGTAGTTTGCCGTGGAATTGTCTTCAAAAACAAGGTATGCGGCGCGCCCTGCGAATTCCGAAAGGTCGACCGCCCTTTACAAAGCTGTAAACGTATTCGCTTTCCGTGCCGTAATCGTCGCACATATAACCGTATTCGGCGCCGGCGAATTTGTTTTCCTTGCCGACAACGAAGCCGAGTTCCCGACCGTTTTCGCCGTCGGACAGCCATCCCGCCATGCCGTAGGCGAAACTACCGTTCATCACCTGATATTTATCGGAATAGCTTTCGATCAGCGCCCGCGCGGCGCCGCCATAAGTTTCCAGCTTGCCGCCCTCAATGATTTTTTCCGCCACGTAGGTCAGCGAACGCACGTTTTCGCCTTCGTTCGCCGCGGCGTAAGTTCTGCCTTCTTCGGTTTCATAATAGGCAAGTCCGACGAAATCCCTGTTGTAGTTGTTGATATATACGTTCGTGAGCGAACCGCCGAAAACTTCGTATTCCACGCCGTCCTGCCCCTCCGCTCTGAAAAGGTATTTTTCGGCCTCTTCCGCCGAGTATTTTATATCGACGGCGGCACCCTTTTCCACAGCCGTTTCGTCGAGCGTACCGCCCACGAGGTCTTTCGGGCCTATGAGCATGCCGAAGCCCGTAACTTTGCTCATATCGAAACCGCTCCTGAATCCCGCGAGAAAGCGCAGGCCGTTCGCGTCGCCCGCCAACCGCACGGAAGCGCCGTCCGCCATGGCAAATTCGCCTTCGGCGAACGTATACTTTCCGACGGAGGGCTCGGTTTCGCCCTCCGCTCTCGCTTTCGGCGCGGCGCCGATCCACGAAAGCGCAAAACAGAGCGCAAAGAGCGAGATGAGCAGAGGAATAAATCTCTTTACGTTGACTTTATTCATTATACGCCCTCCTCATCCTATCCATTCGTCCCATTCTGACGGCTGGTCGGTATTTTTGTCGATAAACCCGATTCCGCTCGCAGTCATCACGTCGTTTTCCTTCCCGAAAATCGTGATGCCGATTTCGGGCGCTTTGTAGTTCTTCTTCATTTTTCCTCTCCTTTTATATTAAATTTGTCGCCGCTTTGCCGGGCAACGTTTCGCCTTTTTCATAATGCGTGATTACGGAATCCAGCGTGATATAGCCGTAATCGGAAGTTCCGCGGTCCACGATTTCCATATATATTTTGCATCCGACGTATTGTGGATCGAAGGTATAATGATACTGGATAAGGTTCTGTATCTGCATGCCCTGCGAGAGCGAGGGAAAGCCCTTGTCGTTCCAGTTATCGTTGGAAAATCGGCCTATCTCCACGGCTCCGCCGTCCGATACCGCGTAAAAGCTGATATACACGAGTTCGGGATTTTTCGCCGCGCCGAGCTTAAAGGAAATGCTCGCGCTTTCGCTCAGCGTGAACGTTCCCGAACGCAGCACCCCGGTCTGTTCGTCCGTACTCGAAAAGAAATACAGTCCGCTCTTGTTATAGGGAATGTTTTCCGCCCAGAACGTTTCGTCCGAAAGGATATTTTCGGGCGCGCCTATGTTGCCTTCCGTTACCGTCCAACCCTCCAGCGTTCCCTTTTCAAACGTGCCGTTATAGAGCTGATATTCGCTCGTTTCCTCCATTTCGTAATCAAACGTCAGCTGATAGGCCTCGGAGGCATACATGAAAGTCGGCCTCGTTTCGTGGTAAGTGATAACGCTGTCCAGCACCATGCAGCCCAGATCGTCTGCGGAATCGTTCATATCGACGGCCTCTATATACATCTTCTGCCCCAAAAACGCCGAAAAATCTGCGTAATACTGCACGAGATTGAGAAGTTTCATGCCGTTTGCGACGTAGGGGAACTGAAAGTTTTTGTATTTGACGTTGCTGAAACGCGCGATCTCCGAGGCCGTGCCGTCGCCGTTCACGAGCATGATCCTCAGATATGTAAGCGACTGGTCCATGCAGCCGCCGAGCTTGAACGAGATGTATCCGCTGCCGCCCAGGGTGAATACCGAAGAGCGCATCCTGCCCGTGGCCTCGGGGCGGTAATAACCGTAATGGTAGTCGCCGTCGCGGTCATAAGTGATATTCTCGTTCCACCAAACGTCGGAAGCGTTCACGCCCTCGTTGGAAAAAGCCAGCCCTTCGGTAACGGTCCAGCCCGCGAGCGAACCCGTTTCAAAGCCGCCGTTTGCGATCTGGTTTTCCGTACCCTCAGCCTCCGTTTCGTACACCTTCACCTTGTCGTATACGGCGCCCGCCGCCTGCTCGCCCTCCTCGCTGTAAGTGCGGATATCGTCCACCGAAATGTAGCCGTAATAATACGATCTGTCGTTGTCTACGATGCGGATATACATTTCCTGACCGAGATAAGCGCTGAGATCGAGGTAGTAGGTATAGTAATTATCGGTATTATAGACGTTTGCCGCATACTGCGACGGATTGACGTAAGCCGTGGTATGCTTGAGGAAATACTCGTTTTCCTGCTTGGCGATCATTTTGTCGTTTTCCGCGAGATACACGCCCACATAACAGCGTTCGCCCGCGGGTTTTACCGCGCCGTTGTCCCCTTCGAGCCGCGTGGCGCCGCCCGCGATCTTCATGGACACGGTGCCCGTGCCGCCGAGCACGAAGTTAGAGGAGCGCAGCACGCCCGTAAAGGAGTTAGGCACGCCGTCGTAAAAACCTTTGCCGTACAGGTGCCAGTTACCCGACTGGTTGATCGCGATCTCGTTGTGATTTTCGTCCTCTTCAAAGGAAAAGGTGCTCTTTGTGGTAACGTTGTCCTCGCTGAAGGCGTTGCCGCTCTCCACCGTCCACCCCGTGAGGTCGCCCGTTTCGAAACCTCCGTTCACGATGCTGAATTTGCTTTCGTCCGTCTTTTCCTGTTTTTTGCAGGCTCCCAGCCCGAAGGCGAGGAGTATGCACATGAAAAGCGCTATGAATTTTTTCATTTCACTCCCTCCTTACGCGTCTTTGATGCTGCCCGTGTTGCCGTAATACGCGGGGGTTACCGTATCGGAATAAGCGGAGCCGAGCCTGTATATCGTGAGGTCGGAAACGCTCAGCACGCAGCCTTCCGCAAAGAAGCTGAGATAATCGGAATCTTCGTATTTCGGATACATGCGCGAGGTGAAACTCACTTTCCCGTCGATATATATTTCCAGCATGGAGCGGTCGAGATAAACGATCACGTCATGTTCTTTTTCCGTATTTTCCCATACGTGGGAATTTTTCAGTCCCTGTACGTAAAGCGAGGTCTGCGAACGGTCCACGTACACGCCGTTTTCCGCAAAAACGAGGGCGGTGCGCTCGGTCTGGTTGAGGGAATTGTTATAGGGATTATAGCGCACGTACAGCCCCGCCTTGTAATTCGAGGCAGTTTCCGAAACGGTTATTTTCGCCCGTATTTCCAGCAGATCGCCGCGCACCTGCCCTATCGCCGCGTTCGCCTGTTCCGCCGACATGGACGCGCCGTTTTCATAAAGCGTTTCCTGCCGTAAGGCGGTGAGTTCGGAAATCGGCTCCACGTTCAGGCTGTGTCCGTCCTCCGAAAGGAACAGTTCCACGGGCAGGCTGGCGTTGTGCGCCCAGCCCGAATAATAGTTGTGCGTGGTGCCGGCTTCCTTTCCCTGCGCTATGGCGAAGAGCACGGTGCGGCCCTGCGTATACGTTTTGCCCGCAGCCGCGTCCTCCTCCGTGAGGTAGGTGAACCCCGTCTGCCCCGTGAATATACCGTAACCGTAATCGAGCAGGCGGGGCGATTCGTACCCCGCGTCGGGAACGAATTTTTTCGCCTCTTTATCGAACGTGCCTATCCAGTAATAACATTCGACCGTGCGGGAATCGTCGGCATACTGCGGAGTGAGAAAGAATACGTATTTCTGCTGACTGCCGTCCTTCGTGCTGACGGGCAGGAGCTGAATACATTCCCAGTGGATGCCAGCTTCCTCCGCCGCGGATTCGAACACGTAGCCGTGGTATTCCCAGTCGCGCATATCCGAGGAGGTGAAAAACAATGCGCCGCCGCTCGACGCGCCCTCCTTTCCGGATCCGACCATCATGTAATACACGCCTTCGTCCTGCCAAATAAAAGGATCGCGGAACTGGTTAATCTTGCCCATGCCCGCTTCCTGGGTGATCGCGACCTTATCCTCCACTACCCATTCTTCAAGATAAGGATCGGTCGGATCGGCGCAATGCGCGAAGGCGATGTTCTGCCCGCTGTACGTCGTCGTGGTCGTGCCCGCGGTGATGACCAGCCACGGCGTGCCGTCCGGTCCGATAACCGCGCCGCCCGTCCACACGCCGTCGGGACAGATATCCTTTGTCGGCACCACGGCCTCTTTCACGTACTTCCAATGCACCATGTCCTCGCTCACCCAATGCGACCAGCGGATCTGCGCCCAGTACGGGCCGTTGGGATTGCTTTGATAGAACAGATGATAATAACCGTTGTAATAAAACGCGGCGTGCGGTTCGTTCATCCACATTCCCGGCGGAATGGCGTGGTACTGCGGGCGGTATCTGTCGCCCTCGTAAACGGAAGAATCCAGCATGACGTCCGCATAGTCGCACGCGGGATGCCCCGCCGCGTCCTTATCTTCATAAAGCGCCTTAACCTGCGCATGGGAAAGTTCGGTTTCGTAGATATAAACTTCGTCCAAAAGCCCCGCCACGAGGTTGCAGTCGATGCCGTACACCGACGCGGGGTCGATGTATTTGCCGATGCGGAGCGGATCGGAAGACGGCACGATCTCGCAGCCGGCGTATTCGTTGTATATCTGTTCGTAAACGAGTTCGCCGTTCAGATACAGGCATACCCTGCCGCTCGCCGCGTCGTACGAGGCCGCGACGTGGCTCCATTCGTACAAGGGCAGGTAGTTCACGGGATCATAAAACGCCGCGGTGAAGGTATTGCCCGTTTCGGGATCCTGCAGAGCGACTTTTAATCCCCATGTGCCGAGATAGCCGTAACCGAGCAGCCAGCCTTCCTGCAAGCCGACGTCGCCCTTGCCGGCAATACAGGTAAGCCCCTCCGTCTTGAAGTTGTTTTCAAATACGCGCGGCGCCACCCATGCGCTGAGCGTAAGCGCCCCCGTGCTCAGGTTTTTAAAGCTGTCGTCCTCGATATAGTTAGACACGCCGTCCATGTAGAGGCAGCTGCCCTTCACGCCCTCGCGCCACAGCGGTTCGCCGGAAGGTTTCATGAGGTTCTGCTGGTTGGATGCGGCGTAAACGTTATATATTTCGTGAGTTTTTCCGCTCACCTTTTCCTTTGCGTAAGAGCCTTCGCCTTCATCGAAAGAATAATACGCCGCGAGTCCGTCCGACACCGCGCCCTTTTCGGCGCAGCCCGCCGTGCCCGCCGCGCCGAACGCAAGCGCGCACGCCAGCAAACAAGTTCCCGCTTTTTTCAAAAATCCTCTCTTCATATATTTCCTTTCCTTAAATTTTCAATCCCCCCGCGCCGATTCCTTCCACGATGTATTTCTGGGCGAAAACATAGATGAGAAAGATCGGTATGCTCGTGATGACGAGCGACGCCATGACTTCGCCCGTAGTTACGCCCTCTATGCTCTGAATGGTGGTCAGAGCCGCCTGGATCGGATACAGCGGCCACCGCCCTGCCTGCGGGCTGGGCAGCACCATGGTCGGCCAGATATAGTCGTTCCCCACGCCGATAAAGGCGAAGGTCGCCACCGTCGCCACGATTGGCGCGGAAAGCGGCATCATGATCACGAAAAATATTTTCAGCTGAGACGCCCCGTCGAGTTGCGCCGCCTCGATATATTCCTTCGATATGTTCGTAAAGAACTGCTGAAACAGGAATATATTGAACACGCTGACGAGCGGCGGAAGAATGACCGCCAGCACCGTGCCCGAAAGGCCGAGGTTATGCACGATGGAATACAGCGGGATAATGGTGGTTTCCACGGGCACGATAAGCAAAAACATGATGAGAAAACTGACGAATCCCTTGCCCGGAAAATTGAATTTCGCCATCACGTATCCCGCGAGCGCGTTGACTAAGATATTCCCCGCCACGACGGCGAGCGCGTAACCCATGCTGTTGAGGCCGTATTTCCATATGTCGTACTGCGTGAGCACCCTGGCGTAATTGTCGAAAAAGGTGCTCAGATCCTTCACATACGGCAGAAAGGTGCGGAAAGAACCGAGATCGTTCGCGTACTGCAGTTCGGTCTTGGTGCTCGTTACGATCATCCATACGAGCGGAAAGACGAAGAATACCGCGATAAGCGCGCAGCACACGTAAGTGATCGTGTGCGCCGTTATTTTTTTCGCCCTGCGGGCGCCGCCTTTAACGCGCATTTCAGTCCTCCTCCTTCAATAGATATCTTTGCAAAAACGTGATGGCGCCGATAACGATCGTCATCAGGAGCGCTATCGCAGAGGAATAACCTACCCAGCGGTAAGTATAGCCCTCGATATACATGAGATAGTTCAGCGTGATGGTGAACGATTGTTTCCCCGTCATTAACATGGGCTGCACCATGATCTTGCACGCGCCGATAAACACCGTGATGATGACGAAAGTTACCACCGAACGCAGCCCGGGCACGGTAACGGAAGAAAATTTTCTGAATACGTTGGCCCCGTCGAGTTCAGCGGCCTCGTACAGCGTTTCGTCTATGCCCTTCAGCCCCGAAAGGAAAATGAGCATCTGGTAGCCGCATCCCTGCCAGGCGGAAACGAGAACGATCCAATACATCGCCCCCTGCGGGTCGTAGAGAAAGCTGACGGGTTCCATGCCCAGCCGCACGAGGAAGGAATTGAGAAGCCCCGTTTCCCCTCCTCCGAGGATACGCACCCACAGAAAGGACGTTACCGTGAGAGAGATGACCACGGGCGCGAAGAAAAGCACCTTGAATATGCCCATGCATCTAAGCCGCTTGTTGACGAGGAGCGCCAGCCCCAGCGCCATGCCGATCTGCAGCGGCACGACGAACACCACGAATTTCGCCGTATTGACGATGGCGTTGTACATATCGCCTTTATTCGCGATATTTTCTATGATATCCTTGAAATTTTTCAACCAGACGAACTCCGTTTCGTCGGGTTTCAAAAGATAATAATCGGTAAAAGCGTATCCCAGCGAGTAGACGATGGGCAGCAGCACGAATACGCATATGAGCGCAATGGCCGGCAGCAGCATCAAATAGGAGCAAACGCTTTCCTTTGCCGAATATCGGATATTTTTGTGCGGCGATCTGCGCGCGGCGACGATATCTTTGGCGATAAACGCGCCGAAGACGAGCAGAAACGCGCCGACGATCGCAAGGCTTGTCAGTATCATGATTTTCCCTCGCTCTTATTTATAGCGGTCGAGATTGTTTTGCAGAGATGACGTCTGCGTCGAAACCACGGCGTTTACGTCGTTGTTGTTCCTCAGGTCGTTCACGATGCTCTGGAACGCGCTCGTGAATTCGGGATAAGCGACCGTACCGGGACGCGTCTTTCCCGTTTTGATCAGCTGATCGTAAAGGATATATTCGGGCGAACCCGGCTGATAGGCCTTTTTGTCGATCGCGCTCTGCCGCGCGGGAATCATGCCCGTGGCGTTGGTGATCGTAACCGAGCTGTCCGCAGATACCAGCCATTCGAGCACGATAGCCGCCTTTTCCGCGGATTTGGTCTGTGTTGTCATGCCGAACGACCAGCTGCCCGTGGCAGAGGCGGAAGAGGTTCCCTTTGGATAGGGCAGTATACCCCAGTCGTCGCCGAGCTGCTGGGAATACTGGTTTTCAATTTCGGGGATAGACCAGCCGCTCGAAAGGTACATGGCGTATTTGCCCGTATAAAAACCGACGTCGCTCGCGTCGTAAGAGGTATATCCGTTGTTCACCCAGTTTCTGATCTTCTGGAAAGCGGCTTTTGTCGCCTGGGAATCGAGATAGCCCGTTGCCGTCATGCCGTCGGCGGAGAGGAAAGAACCGCCCTGCGCCAGAATGAGGGGATACAGCAGATAAGTGGCCGTTTCGTCGCTCGCCTTGTAAAGCTGCAGATCGATAGGCAGGTCGCATTGCGATTTCAGTTTCTGACAGATACTTTCGAATTTCTCGAACGTCCAGGCGTTGTCCGCCGTCATGCCCTCCACTTCGGAAAGCACGCCCGCCTTGCGGAAAATGGCCTTGTTATAGTAAATGCCCGCGCTCGATTCCTGAATGGGCAGCCCGTATAACCTGCCTTCGTAAGTATTTTTGCTTATTTCAAAAAAGTCCGACTGCGTATCTTCCGAGATAAGTTCGGTAATGTCTTTCAAAATGCCCGCGTCCGCATAGCTCCAGGTGTTGGGCGCGTCGAACGTGATGATGTCGGGAAGGTTCCCGTTGTTCATCATGTTGATGAGTTCGGTTTCGTAGCCCGTCGCGCTGTTGGAGCGCGGCTTGTATTCCACGCGCACCTTTATCTTGTTGCTCTTGGCCGTTTCGCTCACGTTGAAAGAATCGGTAACCTGTTTATAAGCCTTGCCCTCCGCAGACTGTTCCGCCACGTGCACCATAATTTTGACGATTGTGTTGCCGGAAGCGTCCGTTTCCGGCTCGTCGTTCTTCTTGCACGCGAAAAACGTAACGCTCATTGCCGCCGCCAGCAGTACGGCCAGCGCGCTGAAAAGTAATTTTTTCATAATCTGCCTCCTTTTATTTATCTGCGCCGTATTGCACGAATCTCGCTTTCAACACGGTCTTGATCGGAACTTTTTCGTTTCTGATTTTGCCGAGCAGAACGCGCACGGCCGCCCTGCCGAGTTGTTCGACGGGCTGTTCCACGTACGCGATCTTGTTCTTCAGCTCGCCCGTCTTGACCTGCACGCCGTCGAAAGAAACGACTTTGAGGCGGCTCGGTATATCGATGCCGCAACGTTCGCAGTGCGTAAAGATCATATTGGTCATCGCGTCGCCGGAAACGAACACGCCGTCTATATCGCCGTATTCTTCAAACAGCGATTCCACGAGCGGCTGTTCCTCCCCGTGCTTGATAACCTCGCTCTTGACGACGACGGGCAGGCCGTTCTTTTCCATGACCGCGCGGTAGGCGCGTTCCCTTTCCATGACCTCCGAGCCGACCAGCGTTTTGCCGCCGATATAGGCGACCTTCCTGCAACCCTGCGCGAGCAGCCAGTCGCACGCCTTTACGGAAGAGTCGAAGTTATCGCTCGTAACGAAGGGCACGCTCTTGAAATGTCTGTCCATGGAAACGACGGGCAGGGAGGATAAATCCTCGTCTTTATAGTCGTAATGCGTAATGAAAATAATGCCGTCCACGTCTTTTTTCTTCAGCTTTTCTATCATGGCGTATTCCTTGCTCTGGCGGCTCTGACTGCTTGAAACGAGCAGAGAATAGCCGTTTTTATCGAGTTCGTCCTCGATATAATAGGCTATTTTGGAAAAGAACGGGTGATCGATGACGGGCACCAGAAGCGCCACTATTTTATTTTCCTTTTTTCTGAAACTCACCGCGAGGGAATTTCTCTTGTAATCGAGCGCGCGGATGGCGTTGAGCACGTTTTCCTTCGTTTCCTCGCTCACGCCCTTTTCGTCGTTGAGCACGCGGGAAACGGTGCCTAAGCCCACGCCGGCGTAGCGCGCCACGTCTTTAATGCTTGCCATATTATTTCTCCTTTTTGGCCCGCGTCCTCTTGACGACGACGAACGCGAGCACCGCGGCGATAAGCGCCGCCTCTATGCCGCCGACCACGTAGAAGAGCACGTCGCCCCAGCCCGCTTTTTTCGTCGGGGGCGCTTCTTCGTGCGTTTCGGGCGCGATCACGCTGAACGTTACGCGATCTTCCCCGAAGATCACCGTAACCGCGTTAACTCCGCCGACAAGCGTTTCCGCACCGATGGTGAGCACGCCGTTTTGCACCTCGTAACCCGACACGGCCGCGCCGTTAACCTCCACGCCCGTAACCTCCGACGAACCGATATTGACGTGCACGTCGGAAAGGATGTCGAGCGTTACGTCCCCGACAGCGGGCAGAGAGCTTTTCACGTTTATCACAAATTCGTCCGTGCCGCTCTCCGATACCGCGACGAACGCATGACGGCCCTCCCGCAGGGTGTTCAGATACGCCGCGGAAAGCACCAGCTCGTTGCCGTTCTGCCGATAAAATTCCCTGCTCACCAACGTGTTCCCCAGGGTAAAGTCGAACAATTCCTCCACATAGCTGTCGGACGAAAGATAAAGCGTTACGTCCCCGCCGCCGAACTCGTAGTCCCCGCTGTGCGCGGCGAAGTATTTCACCGAACGGAACAAAGCCCTGCCGTTAAACACGTTAAGACCGAGCAAACCGCTTTCCGGGGCGTTTTCGTCCGTAAAAGAGCCCGCGAGCGAACCGTTGAAGTAATAGGTGAACGTATTGCCCTCCGCCTTGACGCGGAGCGTTACCTCGTCGTACACGCCGACGGATTTTTCAATGAAAGACCTTTCCGCAGACCACACTTTCACGATGCCCTGTTTGCGGTCGTAATTCGCGGCGTAATAAAAATCCATGTTTTCGTCCGCGCGGAAAATGAGCGCCGCAGCTTCCGCGCCCGCCACCGAAACGGTGGTTTCCAGCGTGAAATCTCCCGCCGTTTCCTCCGCGAGGATAAAGCCGTCGCCCGTCATCTCGCCGCTGATGCCCTCCGCCTGCGAATGCCAGCCGCCCGCCGTTATCCCCTCTTTTTTGAAAGTGAGATTGCTCGCCGAAGCGTCGCCCTGAAGCACGCTGACCTCCAGCGTCTTGCGGTCGAGCGCCTCTCCGTCGGCGCCCAGCAGGGTTACGGTTATTTCCGTCTGTCCGCTGCCGACCGCGGTGAGTTTCGCGCCGTTTTCGGTAGGTTCGACGGCAACGATCCCCTCGTCCGCGGCAGACCACTGCAAAGTTCCCTCGCCGCTCACGTAGGCGGAAATTTCCGTTTCGTCGGTAATGAGCGTATCGAGCTCCGCCCTTTCCGCCGACAGCGTGAGTTTGGCCTCTCCCGACTCCTCTCTGTAAACAGAAGCCGTTTCCTCGATCGCAACGTTCACTTCCGCCGTGCCGCCCTCCACGAAAAATTCCAGGCCGTCCGAATAGTATCCCGCGTAGGTGTTCGCGTAAAAGGCCTGCGTAAAGTCTTCGCAAAACATTTCAAGGCTGCCGCGATCGAGCAGAATGGTAAAGTCGTAGACGCCGTCCGCGCGCACGAAATCGTGTATGCCCGTGGCGTAAAGACCGGAATAATTCGCGATGACGGTATTGCCCGAAGAGGTATGCCGCCTGTCGAGGTAATACCCGTTTTCCTTGTCGAAACCGACTTCGGTGTATTCGTCCTCGCCGATAAAGACGCGGAACCCGAATTTATCGGCTTCGGTCTTTACCTCCGCGGTGATCCTGAGCGTATTGCCCGAAACGCCCGCAAGGATATTCTCCCCTTCTTTCACCGTTGTTCCTTCCGCGCGGAAGATCTCTTCGGAAATGCTGTCCGCGGAGATCGGCGTCTGGCGCAGAAGGTAAGTGCCGCCGACGTTTTTCAGCGAATATTCCACGGGGAACGTGAAACCGCAGTTCCAGATCGAACGGTTGTTCGCCTGCGCGCCCGTATCGGGGCCGACCGCCTGTTCGCCGAACACCCACTCGTGTCCGTCCATGGGAGGCTGATACCCCGGCTGGCCCGCGAACCAGCTGATGCCCACTACCCTGCCGTTATACGCGCTGTTTTCGCTGTCGATATAAAAGGTCTGCGTGGCATACGAGCCGTTCGCGTTGTCGAGGTCGAACACCTTTACGTCGGCAGCCTCGGTCGCGGGATCGGTCAGTTCCACGCCGAACTGATCCACAAATTTGATTTTGCCGTTTTCATAGGAGAGATCGCCCACGATATAGGCGATGCCGCTGACGTTGATCACCCATTTTTCACCGCCGTCCGCGGGCAGTTTATATACGTCGGGACATTCCGCGTAAACGGGCGTCTGCGAACTGAGCGTCCAGTTCACGAGATCGGTGGAAACATAAAAACGGAAACGGCCTCCGCCCACGATTATGCCCCACACGCCCTCTTCCACTTCAAAGACTTTCGGATCGCGGAAAGTGATGCCGTTTTCCACCGTGGCGCCGTCTATAATGCATTTGTGTTTGATGAAAGAAATGCCGCCGTCCAGGCTGTACGCCATCCATTGATCCTGATCGGGTCCTCCGTCCGCCGTGTAGTAGATGAGAATATTAGCGGAGCCGTCGTATTCGGGACTTTCAAGACTGTCGAACAGTCCGC
>ERZ1106932.250-NODE-250-length-19024-cov-6.471822_pt1 | contig 19024 bp, 12 predicted proteins | sample MGYA00403665_ERZ1106932 | MGnify/ENA primary metagenome ERZ1106932 (study PRJEB35170, sample SAMEA104062448) | human gut metagenome | biome: human gut; feature: human-associated habitat; material: faeces | place: Denmark | collected 2012-08-24 ... | reverse complement strand
TCTTTTGTTCTTCGGTCAAAGCGTCGTAAGCGGCCTGCGCATCGTCCAGCTTTTTCTTATATTCGTCGCTGAGTTCGGCCTTTTTGCCGAGCGCTTCGATCAGAGCTTCCACAGCGTCGATCTCCGCCTGTTCCTTGTCAGCCTCTTCCTTTTCGAGCGCCGCTATCTTTTTCTCGGCGGCCTCCAGGTCCGCAAGATTAGAAACGAAAGCTTTCTGTTCCTCTGTCAAAGCGTCGTATGCCGAACGGGCGGCTTCCACCGCGGCTTTATCCTCTAAAGTCAAATCCTCCTCGGCGGGGAGCGCGTTGATGAGGTTCACAACCTCGTTGGCGTATATCTCGTCGCCCGTAGCGATTTTGAAGTTGCTGAATTTCACCTGACATTCGTTCACGCCGATCACGATACCGCCCTCTCTCTTTTCGGGCGCGGTATCGCCGAAAAGAGTTTTGTAATCGGCAGTCGCCTGCTTATATACCTTTCCCGACATATCCGTAACGGTTACGGAAACCGTCGTGCCCTTGATAATCATATAGAAATGGTATTTCGTGCCGGCAACCGTGGTGATCGAAGTCCCGTTCACCTTTTTATCGGTGTAGCTCGTGTCCTGCATGTTTTTATCGGAAGTCGGACATACGAACGCCGCGCCCGCATTTTCGAACGTTCTTACGTTCGTGCCCACGCCGTAAAGTTTTCCGTCCACGACGTTCGCGTAGGCCAGCACGTAGAAAAATCTGCCGCTGGTTTTGACTTTGGTAGAAACGTAATCGAAAGAAATTTCAAGATCGCCGGCATAATTTCCCGGGAGGAAATACGCCTGCGCGTAATATTCGTCCTTCGTGTTCGAAGAAATTCCCGCGTTGCTGTCGCGGTCGAGCATTCTGATCTCAACGCTCTTTTCAGATTCGTTTACCTTGATATAACCGCTGTCGCTCGACGTTACGTGTTCCGTCGCGTCGATGCTGCCGTCGAACCAGGTGAGATATTTCCCGCCCGAATTTTTAACGATTTTCTCAAACGCTTCAAACGATTCGAGAAGCCCCGCCGCGACTTTGTCTTTCGCGGCTTCGGGCGTGTTGCCGTAAATGCGCGCGGCCGTTTCATAAACGGCCATATCCGCGTTTTCGGAAACGCGGAACTCATCCTTATCCGGCATTTCATTCATCGCCGCGGCAAAAAGATCCGCTTCCGCCTGCAGCAAAACGTCGTAATTCGTTACGGCCGCCGTCTGCTTTGAAGCGAGTTTGTCATACGCCGAACGCGCCGCAGAAACCGCGTTTTCCTCTTCGAGCGTTACGGGCGATTTTATAGCGCCGATCAGTTCTACGACCTTATTTACCTGTTCTTGTTCTTCGGGCGTAAGCTGTGCGTCCTCTATTTCTTTCAGCGCTTTTTCAGCCGCCGTCAGTTTTTCGAGATTTTCCACGAGAACTTTCTGCCCCTCCGTCAGCGCTTCGTACGCCGCGCGGGCAGCTTCGATCTGCGCCTTATCGCCGAACACTATTTCTTCCGCTTCGGGGAGCGCGGATATAAGTCCGCTCACCTGATCGGCAAAATATTGATCTTTGCCGTCCTCTATCTCAAAGTTGCTGAAACTTACGATCTGTTCGTTCACGCCGATCACCACGCCGCCCTCTCTTTTCGCAGGCGCCGTGCTGCCGAAATGTTCGGCATAATCCAAAGTTGCGTTTTTGTAGACTTCGCCGCCCTCAGCCGTTACGGTAACGGTCATTTTCGTGCCGACGATCTTCATATCGAAATGATAGGTTTCGCCCTCCGTCGTCTTCTTGTGCGTACTGCCGGAAACGCTTGAATAATTGTAGTCCTGCATCGTCCCGTCGCTCTTCGGGCATACGAACGCCGCGCCGTCGTGATCGATCGTTCTTACGTTCGTGCCCACGCCGTAGAGTTTGCCGTCCACGACGTCCGCATACGCCAGCACGTAGAAAAATCTGCCGCCTTCGCCCAGCGTTTTATATGAATAATCGAAAGATATTTCCATGTCGCCGTAATATGTACCGGGCAGAAAATACGCGCCGCCGTAATACCAAGGTTTCAGATCGGAATTCGAAGGAAAATGCGCCGCGCCGCACTTACGGCTGACGGCTTTGATCTCCGCCGTGTTTGCCGCTTTGTCGGCATGTATGTATCCGTCGCCTTTCGGGCTGGTAAAATACGTCGGATCCATGCTGCCGTGATACCACGTGAGCCATTCGTCTCCCGAATTTTCCGCTATATGGGCAAGCTCTTCAAGCTTATCCTTATTCGCAACTTTTGCCTGCTCTTCTTCGCCGAGCGCGTCGAAAGCCTGCTGTGCGGATTTCAGCGCGGATAACTGCGTTTCGTCGGAAACCCTGAAATCATCCTTGTCCGCCAGCGCTTCTATAAGGCTTTGCACGTTTTCCGCGGTCGATTCCGTCCCCGCGGCAAAAACCGCGACGGCCGCCGCGCCGCAAAAAGCGAGCGCCATGACGGCGGTCAGCAGCAGATAACATGTCTTTCGGATCGTTTTGTTCATTTTTACCTCCAAACAGTTCATTATTTTATAATAAGCGTAACAATGGAATGTCCCGGCAGATTCACGTTGACGTATTTGCCGTCCACACAGACCGCCGTTTCAGTTACCCATCCCTCGTTCTGTATCACCACGACGATTCTGCCGTCGGGGTTTTTGTATGCGAGCGAATAAAGCCCGCTGTTTACGTCGTTTACGCATTTCAGCCTCTTGGCGCCAGGTTCGATAAACCTGGAAAAATGCCCGATATAATAGAAAGACGGATTGACCGTGTACGTCTTTTTTTCCGTATCCACCATGACGGGCGCTTCGCAATAGTTTGCTACGTGATTAGGCCCGCCCTTCATGTCGAGCGCCAGGTTCCAATCGAGCCACCCTTCCGAAAAATTGTTGAAATCGTTGATGATATTGCGGCCGTAGCGTTCGGCGTGTTGCACGTAAGCGGAACTGCTCTCACCCTCCGCCGTGAGTTCCACGCAGCATTCCGTCATGAGCAGATGTTTTTCGGGAAACATTTCGTGCACCGCGGAAAGGTTTTTGCTTTCCTCGCTCACATACCAGTGATACGCCACGCCCTTGACGATATCCCGCACTTCTTTGTCCGCAAGCGTAACCGCCGCGCGGCGGGCCACTCTGTCGCGGTTATGGTCCCATATGTAAATTTCGGTGTCGAGCCCGTATTTCTTCAAAGCGGGATATAAGTGGTTCTTCACATATTCCGCCTCTTCTTCCGCACTTACGAGGCACGATTCCCAAGTCTGCACAGCTTCCGGTTCGTTCTGTACGGACATCATTTTTACGTTAAGTCCGCGTTTTTTCAGCTCGCAGACGAATTTACAGCAGTATTCCGCCCAGATGTCGCGGTATTCCTTTTTCAGTCTGCCGCCGTAATTCATATCGCCGTTTGTCTTCATCCAGTACGGCGCGCTCCAGGAAGCGACCATAAACGCAAGCTCGCGTTCCGCCATGCCGCGGGCCTTTTCGATAAGCGGAAACACCCACTTTTCTTCGCGGGAAACGTCGTAGCTGGAAAGCGAATCGTCATGATCGCGGATATAAGTATAGTTCTCCAATGAAAAATCGTTGGAATGGACGGACACGCGCCCGAGATTGTACCGCAGCCCCTCTTTCGAGAAATAGGCGCGGCACACCTCGTCGCGTATTTTATCGCCTGCCTGCGCAAGGACATAGGCGGCGGATTCCGTGAACGCGCCGCCGAAGCCCATATGCGTCTGATACGTCTTTGCGGAATTCACCGCGACGAGCGGCACGTTTTTTGCCGCCGCGTCGCTGAATTCCAGATCGGGCATACGCCTGATATACTGTTTTTTTGCCTCGACAGTTCTGTAAAGCTCTATCATTTCAGTCTCCTTTGCCGATCGGCCTGCGAAAACCTTCTCATTTCGCAGTCTGCCACATTATCTTTAAATCTCCCTGCCACTGTTGGAAAGAATATATTATGCCGTCGTACGTGAGGGTTTTGGACATATCCTCCACATGTTCTTCTTTAACGTTTTTATCCACCGAACCCACTCTTACGATAATATCGCTCCAATCGCTTTCTTTCGCCACTTTCACCTGCGTGAGATCGAATACGAATTCCAGTTCGGTATCCGTGCCCGAATTTTCCACGGTCAGTTTCTTTTTGATTGAAGAACCCTCCACCGAATAACGGATTTCGAGTTTCACGTTCGTTACGGCCGATTCCGCCTTAGCCTTGACGACCATTACCGGTTTATCGTCGCGCATTTCAAGTACCGCGCTCTGAATCTCGACCGTCGTCTTTTCAAAAGTTACCTTTAAGTCGCCCTCATATTCCTTGAAAGAATATTTTCTATCTTCATAGGTAATCGTCTGATCCATGTTGGCGTGCGCCTTGTTGAGGTTGTAATCTACCGTTTTTTCGCCCTCGGTTACTACCAGCACTATATCGTGCCAGTCGCCCTCTCTCGACATCTTTGTGAGATCGTATACGAATTCCATGTCGGTTTCCGTACCCGTATTTTCCACTTTATGTTTGAGAAGTCCGTTAAAATATCTGACCTGCAGCTGAACGGCGTCGGGACTTTCGCCGTAAACTTTCGCCTTAACCACCATCACGGGCTTTTCGTCGCGCATTTCGAAATTCGCGCCGAGAACATCCAGGCGGTTCACCATGAACGTTACTTTCAGCATGCCTTCATAGTCTTTGAAGCTGTAAGTAGCGTCCGTTTTCTCATATACCACCGAAACGTCTTCCGCCATGGAAAAGCTCAGATCGTATGCAACGCCCGTCTGTACGACTTCGATGAGAACGTCGTACCAAACGCCCTCGGCGGTAAGCTGCGTAAGATCGAACGAATATTCGAGCTGCTGTCCCGAACCCTGATTGTCCTCATAGAATACCTCGCCGCCGGATTCGCGGATCATCAGCCTGAAATCGTAACCGAGTTCGGCGGGAAGAGCCGATCTGCCGGATACTTTCAGAACGGGTTTTTCGTTTTCCAGCACCATCGTGGCGGTCGCGCTTTCCAGCGTAGCCGAAGTATCGGCAAAGGCGTTGGAAACGATGCGCACTACGCCGTTTTTCGCATCGAGCACCATGAAATAAAAGGGCTTTTTCAGCGTATAGTTGCGGTCGGTATAGGAAGTGAGTGTGATCTGCAGCCCCTCTGCCACGGGCGTCGCCTTATCGTCGAAAACCACGTTTTCGCTCGAATAGATGTTGATCCCCTGCGGATCGCAGAAAGAACTCCATGAGGTTTCCCCGTCGAAATTAAATTCGATGAGCGCGTCGGTATCCTCTTTGAGCGTCAGTTTCGGCGACCACGCGGGGAGCATCAGAGATATCTGTCCCTGCTTTTCGCCGTCGATCGCCCAGAGGAAAAATTCGCTCGTATCGGGCGTAAGGATGCTTTCCTTGTCGAAAGTGAGGTTGAACGTATGCTTGCCGTCCGCATAAGTGCTTTCCGCTTTATACGCCTTGTCTTTGTTGAACTTGTCGCTGATCGTTACGTAGAATTCGGCCGTTTCGCCTGCGTCGGACTTCACGGTGAAATCGTAGGAATCGGACCCCGTCTGCAAAATGTCTATATGCTCGAAATTGTAAGTAACAAACGGTTCGTATTCTTCGTTTTCCCCCTCTTTGTCGCATGCCGCAAACGCAAATACAAGCGACACGACGGACAGCACAGCCAGAATTGCCAATAATTTTTTTCTCATGTTTACCCTCCTTATATCACAAGCGTTATCACGCTTTGCGGCAAAATTCTGTAAGTAACGCTCTTTTTGCCTACGACGATATCCACGTCTTCGTAGGTGGCGTCGTTGGTATTATGCACGACCACCACGAGCTTGCCGTCGGCGCGCTCAAAGGCCGTGGAGATTATTTTGGAAGAGTTTGAACTTTCCGCGCCGATCACGACGGGCGCTTCGCCGTCGATCGGGCAGGCGAATTTCGAAAGGTGTGCCATTGCGTAATAAGCGGCGTTTTTGGAATACACCCAGCCTGCCGATTCGCCGTAATCGAGATTCATTACGCCGAAACATACGGAAGAATTGCCCTTCACGGGAGTGCCGTCCGAACCGAGAACATAGTTCCAATACAGGCTCATGGAGCTGCCGTACGCCGTAGGCGTAAGCACGACGTTTTTAAGCGCGTAACTGAGATTGCTCGCAAAGTCGATGCTGCCGTCGTATTCCGTCGTTTCCGTCAGATATATTTCGCCTTCGAACCCGATGGAATCGAGATACTCGAAAGCGTACTGCAAGGTTACGTCGAACTCGCCCGCATAGGTATGGAAGGAGATCGCGTCCACATAATTTTTCGATTCGCCCGCCATCAGCGCTTCCACATATTGCTGTGCGGTAACGTCCGATTCGGAATTGTAATTGTGTTCGTAAGCCATGATCTTCACGTCGCCGAGTCCCGCGGCGTCGAGCTGTTTACCCAAAGCGGCGACTACCTTCGGCATCTGATCCGATTCCATTCTCATATAAGGATAGGCGAGGAAAGTAACCCTCGGTTCGTTGATCGGGGAAATATAAGTAACGTCGACGCCCTCCTTTGCGTATTCCTGCACGAAACGGACGAGATATTCCGCATATACGTCGATATATTCGTCTTTAAGAGACCCGCCGCGCAGGTTTTCCGTGCTCTTCATCCAGGCGGGCGCAGACCACGGCACCGCGATTATATCGATATCGGGATTGATCTTGACCACTTCTTTCAGCACTGCGAGGATATCCGCGTCGTGTTCCAGCGTGAAATGTTCCAGTTCGGTGTCGGTTTCGCCTTTGGGCATGTCGTCGCAGGTGAAAAATTCATCTTCGGCGATATAGTCGTTGGAGCCGATCGGCACGCGGATATTCGTAAAATACGCGCCGTCCTTCGAGAAGAAATCGTTGAGGATTTCCGTTCTCGTCGCCTCGTCCGCCTGCATGAGCAGATAAGCGCTGGAATGCGTCATCGTGGCGCCGTCGCCCCGATAGGCCTGCCGCTTATCCGAAGCGTCCACCGATACCGATACGTTCAAGGACGAAGAATCGTAGTCTTCGAATTTGAGGTCGGACTGCCTTGCGAGAAGTTTGGATTTCGTACCTGTGGTTTCATAAAGCTGGGCATAACTCGGCGACGGCGTTTTGTCGCACGCGGCGGCGCCGAAACATATGCCGAGCGCCAGCACGAAACATAAGGTCCTTGCAATAAATTTGCCTTTCATATTTCCTCCTTTATTCTTTTACCCCGCCGACCATTATCCCGGCGAGGATGTATTTCTGCAATACGAAAAAGATGATGATGAGCGGCGCCGACACGATGACCGCGCCCGCCAGCATTGCGGGATATTTGCGGACGTCGCTCTGTCCCGTAGCCACCAGCTCGCCGAGCGAAATGGCCAGCGTGAAGTTTTCTTCGCTGCGGGTGGCGATGAGCGGCCACATGTAGTTGTTATAGTTCCACATAAAAGTGGTGATGCCGAGCACTACCAGCATCGGGCTGACCATCGGCAGGGAGATCTGCGCATAGATTCTGAACGTCGAAGCGCCGTCAATCATGGCCGCGCCCTCGATGTCGGAACTGAGCGCATAATACTGCTGCCGCAGCAGAAACACGTTGTATACCGACATCGTAAACGGAAGAATGAGCGCAAACAGCGTATCGTAAATATTGAGCGCGTTCACGATGATAAAATTCGGAATGGTAAGCACCGTTCCCGGGACCATCATTGTAACGAGCAAAACGCCGAATATCTTATCCCGTCCGGGAAATTCCAGCCGCGCAAACGCGTACGCCGCGAGCGAATTCAGAAACAGGTTGACAAAGGTGTTCACGACGCAGACTATCAGCGTGTTTTTAAATACAAGGCCGAGTTTCAATTCCTGTATCGCCTGCGAATAATTAGACAAAACGAACTTGATGTTGCCCGCTTCGTCGCGCGGAATCAGCGAAAACTTTTCGGAAAATATCGCCGACGTATCCTTGAACGAAGAGGCGATCAGCCACAGATACGGAAAAATAAACGTTACCGCGACCAGACTTAAAAGGACGTAGACGACGATTTTGGCTGCGGGAACTCTTTTTCGCACACGCATGCCGTTAAGCGTTCCGAGCACGGCGCCTCACCCCCTTTTTCTTTTCTTCCTTGTCCGTGCGCTGCGGCATCACCTTGAACTGAACCAGGGTGATGAGCAGGATAAAACCGAACAAAATATACGAAAGCGCGCACGCCACGCCGATATTGCTCAAATTGCCGAAAGCCTGTTCGTAGATCTGATACATGAACGTGTACGTACTGTGCTGCGGTCCTCCACCCGTCAGTATTTTCATCTGATCGAAAGCCTGGAAAGAGCCGATCAACCCCGTTACCAGCAGGAAAAACGTGGTCGGCATGACGGACGGCAGAGTGATTCGCCAGAATTTTTCAAAAGCGTTCGCGCCGTCTATTTCCGCGGCCTCGTAATAAGTCGTGTCGATGTTCTTCATTGCGGACAGCATGATCAGCACGTTATAGCCAAGCCCGCCCCATACGCTCATAACGGCGAGCGTCAGGAGCGCGGTGCTCGTTTCGCCCAGAAAATTTATGTGCGTGCCGAGCAATTGATTGATCATGCCGTATCTCGAATCGAGCATATACCGCCACATGGCCATGATCGCTACGCCCGCCGTAACGGACGGTATGTAGAACGCCGTTTTGAAAAACTTGACCCCGCGGGAAATCGAGTTGAGCATCGCGCTGACGACGAGCGTACCGAACAAACTGGCGGGTATGGTGAAGAGAATGTATTTTACCGTAACCCAAAGCGATTTCCAAAAGTACGGATAAATCAACCTGTTTCCGAAAAGCTCGATATAGTTTTTCAGTCCGATGAACGCGGCGTCGCTCAGCATATTCCAGTCGGTCAGCGAGTATACGAACGCCATGATCATCGGCGCGAACAGAAACACGGCCGAATACACGACGAGCGGGGTAACGAACAAATATCCCGTCAGATATTTTTTAAATTTTTTCGTCTTGATGCTTTGCATATTTTAACTGAATAAGATCGCCGTCGCCTGTCGGGCCGCATAATCGAGTTTTTCCTGGATAATATCGGCGGAAGCGTCGTCCGCGAGAATGTCTTCGAGCGCGGCGGACAGATACAGATCGTTTACCGAAAGCCATTCGGGAAGCGAAGGACGCGCGCACGCGGTGTTCAACTGATCGAGCACGACGAGTTTTTTGTCCCTGTTGGGATCGCTTTCGTCAACCGTTGCGTATTCTTTCACCGTAGAAAAATTGCCCGAAAATTTAGAAATTTTTTCCTGATTTTCCTTTCTCATCAAAAATTCAACGAGTTTCATCGCGTCTTCCTTGTTTTTCGTAGATTCCAGAACGACTAAGTTTTCCCCGCCGATATTGGAATACGAAGTGTCGCCCGCGTTCGGCACGGGTACCTTAATCACGCCGAAATTGAGATTCGGGAAAGAATTCGTGATCGTGTCGATATCGTAGCTGCTTCCGAGTTTCGTGGCGATCAGGCCGTGGCCGAAAGCGTTGGAACTGTCGCGGATCGACTTCGGCGTGGCCTCGTAAAGATCTTTTATCATATTCGCGGCCTCCACGCCCTTCGCGTCGTTAAAGGTAACGGCCGTTTCGTCCTCGTTCATGAACGAACCGCCGACGTTTTCCAAAAACACCTGGAAGTACCAGGAGGCGTAACCGCCGTTGCCGATCCCTTCGAAAAGTCCGGACTGAGATTCGTCCAGCGTTTTTGCGATCGCAAGCCATTCGTCCCATGTTTCAAAGGGTTCGCTCACGAGATCCTTGTTATAGAACAGCACCGAAGTCGTGATTGTCAGCGGCAGAGCGTACGTCTTGCCTTTATAGACGGTCGTTTCGTAAGCGCCTTCGAAATATTCCAGCGAAGAGAGATATTCCGAAGCGTCGATTGCGTCGTCCATCGCGTACAAAACGCCTTCCTCCGCATACTTTGCGACGAGCGGCTGGTCGAGATAAGCGACGTCAGGTTTGTTTTTAGCGCGGAGCGACGCGTTGAAAGTCGTTTTATAGTCGTCTTTCGTAATGAAATTCGGCTTTACTTCTATGCCTGTTTCCGCGGTAAATTCTTTAAGCATATCTTTGAATTCGTTCTGGTCTGCCTGCGTATTCGGCTGATACGCCCAAAATTGCAGCGCCGTGCTGCCGCTTTCCTTGTTGCAGCCGAACAGACTGACCGCGCCGAAGAGAACGACGGCGCTCAATAAGATGCTTAAAAACTTTTTCATAACTTCCTCCTATAAATTTGATCTGTAAAAGGCGCTTTTTGCGTATTTTATACGCAAAAAACAGCGCTGTTTTTTAATGTTATCGTTAACATTTTTGCGAAAACAAAAAATTTTCACGCAGACCCGTTGATTTTCAACGTGGGTTTCACGAATATTCCCTTTTCCATCGGTTTTTTCGTTTTCAAAGCCTCTATCATCTTGCCCGCAAGGATTTTTCCTACTTCCACAACGGGCTGCGCGACGGTTGTTACGGCGGGGTGCATAATGTTTTCATACCCCAAACCGTCGAACCCCGTTACCGCGATGTCATCGGGTACGGATAATCCCTTGCTCTTTGCAGCCCTCATGGCCCCCATTGCCAAAAGATCGCTCGCGCAGACGATCGCTTTTACTCCGGGTCTTTCTTCCAAAATCTTTTTCGCGGAAGAATAACCGTGCTGTTCGTCGTTGCTGCAAAGTTTTATTTTTGCATCTATGCCGTATTTTGCCGCACAGTCGCTGAAACCTTTCAGACGCTGAACGGAAAAATGTTCGGGATTTTTGATGCCGATATAGGCCACGTCTTTATAACCTTTATTGAAAACGTACTCTGCCATCTGGTAGCTTCCGTCGTAGTTGTCCACGTCCACCCAGTTATTAAAATATGCGCTGTTACCGAAAACGATGGCAGGTTTTTTCATGGAAAGATCTTTAAATGCCTTTTCGTCCTCAATCGTAAGGCCCATAGCGATGATGCCGTCGCAATTTTCGTTTTTATAAAATTTACGGCTCAGCAGAAACGAATAACCGCTCTGCCCCAAAACCTCACCGATGGCCGCGATCGCCTGCATGACGAATGGATGGGAAATCTCAAGACCGGCGGGAATATACACGAATATTATCTTCGTTTCCCTGCGCACCAGCGAACGGGCAATGCTGTTCGGCATATAATTCAGTTCCTTGGCCGCCTGCATAACGAGTTCCCGCGTGTCTTTCTTGACTTTTTCCGCGTCGTTGAAACAGCGCGAAACGGTCATCGCGGACAAGCCGGTCTTTTTGGCGACGTCTGCCAATGTGCTCATATCTTCCTCAAGTAATGTTATCGTTAACAATTAAAGTGTAACACCATATTTTACGTTTGTCAATACCCATTTTTAAAAAATCTTACTTTTTTTGGAAATATTTTTCTTCAAACGAAAAACAAAACCGCAGACCAAATCGGCCTGCGGCTGAAAATTTTCAGTATCCGAATACATTTTTTGCGTTTTTCATGTTTTCGATCACGGGGACGCCGAACGGACAACGCTTTTCGCAAGCGCCGCATTTTACGCAATCCCCCGCCTTTGCAGTCAGCGACGCATAATGTTCGCGCACCGTTTCGGGCATGCTTCCCTGCGCTTTCGCAAGATTGTAAAATTTCGTTACGGCGGCGACGTCTATCCCTTTGGGACAGGGAGCGCAATGCCCGCAATACATACAGTGGCCTTTCCAGCTGATTTTCGGGAATGAAGCGAAAACCGAAGCGTAATCCCGTTCCTCTTCGGAGGCCTGTTCGTAGTAAAGAGAATCCTTCAGCTGTCTTTCGCTGTGCGCGCCCACCATGACGGAAGAAACGGCAGGCCTCGTCAAAGCGTAATGTATGCACTGAGGCACGGTCATGGCCTTTCCCGCAGGGGAATTTTCCGTTAGAAGGTCGCCGCCGCCGAACACCTTCATAACGGTAATGCCCACGCCCGTCCGCTGACAGGTTTCATACAGTTTTTCGCGTACGGGATCGAGGTTAAAGAGCGGTTTTTCATAACTTTCGTCCGCAAACAGCTTTTCCACATCCTCGTCCCCGGGCAGAAGATCGTAACAGGGATTGACGGAAAACATCAGAACTTCTATCAAGCCGCTCTTCACCGCTTCGAGCGCGACGGCAGGATTGTGGCTGCTCAAGCCGATATGTCTGATTTTCCCCTCGGCTTTGAGCTGCCGCGCATATCGCATGATATCGCCTTCCGAGATCTGCTTCCAGAGCGCCGCCGAATCGACATAATGTATCATGCCGATATCGACATAATCGGTCCCGAGATTTTTTAACATCAATTCGAAAGCCGGCCGCACTTCTTTCATCTCGCGGATTGCTTTATATTGTCCGTCCTGCCAGACCGTGCAAAGATGCGCCTGCAGGATAAATTTATCCCTCTTTTTCGCAATTGCTCTCCCGATTCTTTGATGCATATCGGGATTAGGACTATATAAATCCATGCAATTCACGCCGTAAGAAAAAGCAACGTCGAACATATTCTGCGTGAACTTTTCGTCTTTTTCAAGAAAGCCTTCGCAGCCCAGTCCGATCTCGCTGACGGAGATACCTGTTCTGCCTAACTTCCGATAATTCATTTATTTTTTCTCCCTTTTCAAAACGGCGCACAGCAGCATAACGATAAAAGGAATGGCAACCGCCTGCAGCGTCAGCCCCAAAAGCCCCGTCTGGATCTGCGACCATACGAGTGAAGCGGACAACGGGGAAACGCTTTGAAAAACGGCCGCCAAAGCAAGGAATACCGCGCGGCCGCTTACCGACGCGAGCAAAACGGCGGGAAACGCCAGCCATGAATTATCAAGCAGTTTTTCGGAAAACATCCCTGAAACCGCGGCGAAAACGGCGAGTTCGGCTATCATATACGGCAACCTTACAGCGGCGGGCATTGCGTTGCCCGCCAAAGAGGTTATACCGAAACTGACGAGCGGCGACAATATACCTGCGGCCAGCCCCCAACGCCACCCCAACAGGCATCCGCCGAGAAGTACGGGCAGATACATCGGGAGCCAGCGCATACCGCCCTCCGCCCCCGCCGCAATATGAACTATCTGCGGCAAGATAACGGCAAGCGCGATCACGCCGGCTGAAATCAGCGTTTTAACTGTGATTTTCAAGCGCAGTTCAACATTTTTACGGGAAAGAACCGTTTCAATCATATTTATTTCTCCTTTTATTTTCTAAGTATATTATAAAATAAACGGCCGTCCGCGTCAATAGTTCTCAAGACGTTTCATACTACGGCTATTTTAATTTTTCGTAATCTTTTTCGGAAACAGGTTCCAGCCATTCATTTGAAGTTCCCTTGCCGGGAACTTCCAGCGCGATATGGGAAAACCATTTGTCTTTTGCCGCGCCGTGCCAATGTTTGATTCCCGCGGGGATTTCCACCACGTCGCCCGAGCGCAGTCTTCTCGCGGGTTTTTCCCATTCTTGATACCAGCCTTCCCCCTCCGTGCAAAGCAAAATCTGTCCGCCTCCGCTTTCAGCTTTATGGATATGCCAGTTATTGCGGCAACGGGGTTCGAAGGTAACGTTTGCAACAGTCATTCCGAGTTTACCGCTGAGAATTTTAAGATAACTGTTGCCCGTAAAATACTGTCCGAAGGCAGTATTCGGCTCACCGACAGGGAAAAGAGATGTCTTTGCAAACTCCTCCGCCGTGCCGCAGTTTTCCGTCCAGACCTCTTTTGCCAGGCGAAACGCCGCCCACGCTTTCGGCCAACCGCTGTAAAAAGCGAGCTGTGTGAGAATTTCCGCAATTTCCGTTCTGCTCACGCCGTTTTCTTTCGCTTTCTGCATGTGGTACGAGAGAGAAGAATCAAATATTCCGCTTGTCATCAATGCAGTAACGGTAATAAGACTGCGGTCCCTCGGCGACAATTTGTCCTCTCTCGACCAAACCTCGCCGAACAAAACATCGTCGTTCAGTTCGGCGAATTTCGGAGCGAATTTCCCCAACGAATCTCTTCCTGCAGTTATTTTTTCCATATTTTTTCTCCTTTCAGTTTTTTAAAAAGCTTCGGCTGAACCGAAGCTTTTTAATATTTTACTCTTCGTACGGCGTGAACCCGACGGAAATTTCGCCTTCCGCGTCAGCCGTAATGCGCACGCTCATGCCGAGCGTGGGCGCGACATCGAGAATCAGATTGCCGTCGATACGCGTAACGGTATATTTTTGCAGACGCATTTCGCTGCCGCCCTCTTCCCGCAGGAAGTACAGGGGCATTTTACCGTCCGCTTTCGTAACGCAGGTCAACGTGTAATTTACGCCCTCGTCGTCAATCGTAACGGGCGTTCCGAACGCAAAATCGGAATAATCCCACACTCTGCCCGCAGCTGCCGTACCGTATACCATATCTTCATCGCTGAACGTGATCTTATCGCCGTCGAGCACAGCGGTATATTTGATTGCCCATAAAATACCGACCTCAAAAGTAAGGGTCTGTTTTCCTTCCGCATTGAAACCGAGCGTTACGGAAGACGCCTCGTCCCCGTCGACCGTTACTTGCAGTTCGTAAGGGATATTGATGCTGTTCGTAACGGCGCTTATCACAAATTCGGCCCCGTCGAAAACATAAGTTCCGACAAATGCGGCGGGCGTGGTAATTTTTTTGGTAAACGTCACGGGATCGCTTTCGTCTTCCGTGACTGTAACCGTGCCGTTTTCGAATACAAACTTAGTGGTGAACGTCATACTGCCTAAACCACTGTATTCTATCACGCCCGTAATTACACCGTTTTCGATTTTTAAAGATGTAAACTCTTCGGGTTCATCAGTTTCCTCAATCATAAATCCCGTATAAATTACCCGCGAATCCGACGTAAATTCAAGCATCGCGACGCCGTCATCGTCATAATAAATCCCGACGGCGGTTTCATAAGCGACGTCGCTCGCAGCGATATACTCGTCCTGCACCATAGTTACGCGCTTACCGATTTCGTCGCAGTAGATCGCCGTTTCGAAACCGATCCCCGCGTCCGCACGGTACGTTACGACGAGCACGCCCTTTTCTACGGTAAGCGCATATTCTTCATAAGACTCGGATTTCGTGAGCTCTGACGAAGCCGTTAGATCGATCGAGGTGATCGTAAGCTTTCCGTCTTCGCCGAAGGCGATCGTTTCATCTGCAAACGCGCCTTTCTTCACATACGAAGTGCCGAAAAGCTTGCTGTATTCTTCGTCGGAAACGAGCGAAACATAGGACTTGCGTACGCCTGCTACGTATTTTTCCAGCCGAATGTAGTCCTCCCCGAAATAACGGTACGCTACATACTTGACGGCAGCGTCCGTTTTATCTGCAAAGGACAACACGGGATATTCGGCGCCCGTATTGAAATTGATAAAATAATCCCAGGTAAAAGCGTATTTTTCAGAATTATACGTTGCGTTTTTAGAGGTAAAATCAAAGGAAAGCGTATCGGCATGTACGCCGCCCGAAGTATAAAAATCCGCTTCGGAATTCAGCCCCGCTGCGATTTCCTCTTTTACTTTTATTGCCGCGGCGTCGTTGTAAAAACTCGCCGTTACCGAGAAATCGCCGTCGCTCTCTTCAAGGAGCACCAACGTACCCTCGCCTGCCCAGACGATATAGCGGTTGTCGCCGAGCGAGATCGCCGCGAGCTGAATCCCATTCAGCCCTTTCGGCGTATCGAGCGTACGGTCAAGCGCGGGAAGATATACGCCTTTTCCTTCAGCAGTATCCTTTCCCCAAACGACATGCAGGGATTCGTCTATTTTCAGCGACAGCTCGTTGGCATTGTATTCGCCGACAAAAGCCTGCACAGCAGCCTGCGAAAGATAAAAGGAAAAAGTGTCCCCTCCGTCCGAAGAAAGTCCGAACGCCACGTCGTTATCGGGGATACCGTAAATCGAGTACGCGGTTCCGTCCGCAACAAAAGTGAATACGACTTCACCGCCGACGATCGCCGCGCGCAGATCATATTCTGTACCGTTGAACAGTATCTTGTTTGCTTTTTCAAAAGAAATTTTATTTTCCCCCGTCCATTCGCCGCTGTAAAGCGTTTGATCGAATTCCACAAGGTTTTCCTCGCCGCCGTCGCTATACTCTACAACGCCGTTCAGCGTGAACACAACGGTATACGTTTTTTCGCCGAGCGTATAGACGATACCCGTACCGTAAGCGCTATTGCCCGCGGTATACGAAACTTTCGTTCCGTCGACCGTTACCGTCTTTTCCGTTTTATCGATCAGGATATTCTTATTCTTTTCGGAAACGTAAGCGGATTTGAAAAGCGCATCGGAGGCGACGTATTCCAAACCATATTCGGGCATACTGACGTTCCCGTCTTCGTTGATCACGTACGCGCTCTCCGTTTCCGTGACGAAGAATTCAACCGTGGCGGAACCGTTTTTATCGAAAGTAAATCTCGTAGTCGCGCGGTACAGATAATCGAACGAGCCGTCAGCCTCCATGACGGTCCAGCCGAAATACCCGTCCGCATCGGGTTCCGCGATAAATAACGTAAACATATCGTCGTCGGCAAGATACCATGCGCCGTTAAAGCTGTTTGCAGCGACCATGAAAGTCTTTTCAGGTTCGCTGCCTGTTTCCGCGGAAACAGCTTTCAGCTCGAGCGCGCCCTCCGCGTTCAGCGACAACGTGTAGTCGTCCCCGTCAATCCTGCATGTCATTACGGTTTCCGCTCCCGAATTTTCAACGGAGATAAGTTCAAATTTTTCAACGCCCGTCATCGTTTCTGCGGCGAGGTCGAGCGTAACGTTTCCGCTGATCCATCTGCGGGCAAATTCCCCTGCAGAAACGCGCTGTCTGGTAACGGCGGTCAGTTTGACGTTTTCCGTTACGACAAACGTGTACGGATTTTCAAACGAAACCTGCACGCCTTTTCCGTCCGTCCAATGATCGAATATTTCGTTTTCGCCGAGCGTTGCCGTTACGGTGATCTCTTCTCCGCTCCTATAAGAACCGCTTCCCTCGCCGCCGATAACTTCGACCTTAAAGCGAACCTCCTTGACTGCGGTTATCTCGACGTTTTCTTTAACTTCAAACGTATACGGATTATCCGTGGATACCTGCTTTCCGTCAATCGTCCATCCGACGAAAATTTCATTTTCGCCGAGCGTTGCCGTTACGGTAACGGAATCGCCGCTTTCATATTCGCCTCCGCCCGTGCCGCCGTTGACTTTTACCGTATACTTCGTTTTTGCGGGTTGGACCATAGCCGTTAATTCAAGGTCCTTCTCAACCTTAAACGTATACGGATTTGCCGTGGAAATCTGCTCTCCGCCGACCGTCCAGCAAACGAAGGTTTCGCCTTCTTCAAGCGTAGCCGTTACGGTAACGGAATCGCCGCTTTCGTACTCGCCTCCGCCCGTGCCGCCGTTGACTTTTACCGTATAATGCGCTTTCGTTTCCGCACATGCCGCGAATGCGAAAAGCACGACCGCTAAAGTCAACAGGCAGACAAAGATCTTTGCCTTGCTTTTCATGAATACATAACTCCTCTTGGGTATTTTGCCGTCAATCTCTCACGGCTTTTTATATTGTAACATAATGATCATTACGCTGTCAAGCGCGGTTTTCGCAGCAATAAAAAAACGGAGCTTCTGCTCCGTTTTCGTTATGCGTTTTCCGCTTCCTTTTGCGCGGCTAATTTATCGAGCCTTTTATTTCTGAAATAGATCGCAATGCCCGTGGACACCATGATGAGATTGATAAAATAAAACACAAATGCGAGGATGGTCAAAAATGTCCAGTAGTCGGGACCTCTCTCGATGGAAAAGAGTATTTTGGAAAGGATACCGCCGACATAACCGATCGCAATAAGCAGGGTGAAGTATAAACTCGTACCCTTCGCCGTGCGCGCCTTATAAGATTTGATGATGTTGAACGGCCAGGAAAAGCCGAAACAAACGACCATGAGTATCTCGAATACGATTGCAAGATTTTCCAACATGATTATATCTCCTTAAAATTCCTTTCTCCTGTAATCGGGGAGCAATCTCGGCGAAAGTTCGTTCGATTCGGCCCCAGAGGCTTTCAGCTCTTCATCATATTTCTTCACGAAGTCGAGAGTCAGCTCTTTGACCGCGACGTTTTTCGACGTTTCGCCCGCATGCTTGCCTGCATTTCTCCCGAAAACAATGATATCGAGCAGGGAATTGCCCATCAGGCGGTTTTTGCCGTGTATTCCGCCTACTGCTTCGCCCGCTACGAAGAGATTCTCAATGCCGGACATGCCGTTTGCGGAAATATCGATGCCGCCGTTCTGATAATGCAGCGTGGGATAAACCAAAATAGGTTCTTTTCTGATGTCTATGCCGTATTTGCCGAACATTCTCAGCATTGCGGGAATACGTTTTTCAATGGTGCCTGCGCCGCCGCGCATTTCGATCATCGGCGTGTCCAGCCATACGCCTTCGCCGTCGGTGGTCGCTATACCCTTTTTGTTCTGTTTGCACTCCCTGATGATGGCGGACGCCGTAACATCCCTCGTTTCAAGCGGATTAACGAACGCCACGCCGTCCTTATTGACGAGCTGCGCTCCCAGCGAACGCACTTTTTCGGTTACGAGCGCGCCGTAGATCTGCGTGGGACACGCCGCTCCAGTCGGATGATACTGCAATGTTTCGGGATACATCAGCTTTGCGCCCGCGCGGTAAGCGAGGATCAATCCGTCCGCCGTCGCGCCGTAGTGGTTGCTGGTCGGGAATCCCTGATAATGCAGTCTGCCCGCGCCGCCCGTTGCGATAACGACGGTCTTGGCGCGCGCGACGAGAATTTCTTTCGTCTCCATATTCATGAGCACGGCGCCCGCGACTTTGCCGTCAGTATCCTTGATAAGCTCTATTGCCGAGGTGAAATCGACGACCGTAATGCCGCGGTTGAACACTTCGTCGCGCAGTACGCGCATGATCTCCGAACCGGAATAGTCCTTGCATGCGTGCATTCTCTTGCGCGAAGTGCCGCCGCCGTGCGTGGTGATCATCGTGCCGTTGGGT
>ERZ1106932.247-NODE-247-length-19103-cov-6.107045_pt1 | contig 19103 bp, 16 predicted proteins | sample MGYA00403665_ERZ1106932 | MGnify/ENA primary metagenome ERZ1106932 (study PRJEB35170, sample SAMEA104062448) | human gut metagenome | biome: human gut; feature: human-associated habitat; material: faeces | place: Denmark | collected 2012-08-24 ... | reverse complement strand
CACGGATGGACGGCGTGGGCGCATTCAGGGAATTGGTGCAGATTATCTTACCCATGGTATGGCCGACTATGACTACGCTTTTGGTGTTTACCTTTGTGGGGATATTCACCACTTCCGGCCCCATTCTTATGTTTACGGAAGGTCAATGGGATACTTATACCGTCGCCTATTGGATATTCGAACAGGTTTATTCCGGAGGCAGGTATGAATACGCTTCCGCTGTCGGACTCATATTTACCCTCATCGCTCTGCCTATCGTTTTAGGCGTGAAAAAGCTGATGGAACGCTGGCAGGAAAGCGTGGATTATTAGAAAAGGAGGAAAGGAGATGAAGAAAAAATCGGTCATTCGGAAATCCGCGGGAGAAAAAGTCGTCTTTGCCATCGTTTTCGCTCTGTTCTCGCTGTATGCGTTTACCATATTTTACGCGTTCGGATTTTTGATCTTTTCGGCCTTGAAAACGCATGAAGAATTCGTGTTTCATATGTTCGAGCTGCCTCAAAACTGGCTGTTCAAAAATTTTATTTTGGCTTTCGACAAGCTCAAAGTTAAAAATACGAATATGCTCGGCATGCTTTTCAACAGTACATGGTACACATTGGGCGGAACGCTTCTGTCGGTAGGGTGCGCGGCGACCCTTTCCTATGTAGTGAGCAAATTCCGTTTTTTCGGCCGGAATCTCATTTACGCTGTTTCGGTCGTCGTACTCGTATTGCCCATCGTCGGCAGCCTGCCCGCTACGTATAAACTGGTGAAAGAAATGGGAATAGACAATTCTCCCTTGTATCTTCTCACTTTTACTTCGGGGTTCGGCTTCAATTTCATCGTTCTGTACGGATTTTTCAAAAATCTGTCTTGGAGCTATGCGGAGGCCGCCTATATTGACGGTGCATCCGATTTTCAGACCTTTATAAAAGTCATGCTTCCGCAGGCGCTGCCTGCGATCGTCTCGCTCATTATACTGGCTGCGATAGGGCTTTGGAACGATTACGAGCGTCCTTTACTCTTCCTTTCGAACATGCCCACTCTTTCGGTAGGACTGTACGAATTCAACCTCGATATGAAATACAACGGGGACTACCCAACTTTGTTTGCGGGATTGTTTATTTCAATGTTGCCCATATTGATTATATTTATCGTGTTCCAATCCACGATTATGAGCAATACGGTAGCGGGCGGACTGAAAGGCTGATGCCTTTTAAGCGGTCCGGAAAAAATTTTTATAGATGAGGAAACGAAAATGAAAAACAGAAAAATCAAAATAACGGCTACTCTTTTATCCGGCGCATTGGCGGCGGCTCTCGTCCTGCCTTTTGCGGGGTGTAAATCCGGTCCCGATCTCAGCGGGTACGACAAGGACAAAATCGTGGAGATCAGTATGTGGAACTCGGGCGGCGGAACGCAGTACGTACAGAATCTCATAGACAGATATATGGAACTGCATCCCGACACTTATTTGTCCATTACGCCTTCGGGAAACATGAACACTTTTTACGACACCATCACCGCGGGCGCGCGGGCGAACACGTTCGATTTGTACTTTTCTTACGGCCCTAAGTACAGACAATACTTTGAAGGACAATATAAGAACGAGAACTATCTCGAAGATTTGTCGGAGGTTCTCGGCGCGGTACCCGAAGGAGAGACGGAGACGATAAAATCCAAATTTTCCGAGGACGTACTGGAAGAAATAGCCGTGGGAGACAAGGTATACGCTATGCCGTGGATTACATACGGTTCAGGGCTGGTATATAACGTGAACGAGTTTGAAAAACATCCCGAATGGCAGATTCCGAGAACCACCAACGAACTGCGCACGCTCGCTCTGCAAATCAAAGAGGACGGAAAGATCCCCTTCGTGCATAATAAGAGCAATTACTGGGAGTATCTTTGGACGGTTTGGTGGGCGCAGTACAGCGGCACTTCCGTATATAACGATATGTTCAAGGAGGATTTTTACACTTATTTCGATGCGATGTCAAAGAGCGGCTGGGATACCGAAGCGGATTACGTGGATGCGGGCGTAGAAAAGGCGCTCGACTGTCTGTATTCGCTCGTTTCTCCCGAGGGATATACCTTGGAAGGCTCTAATTCTACCGATCATACCATTTTGCAGACACTGTTTTTGGGCGGCGAAGCCATGATGATGCCCAACGGCGGCTGGCTGGAAACGGAAATGTCCAAAAACGGTACGGATCTCTCCGATAAAAATTTCCGTATCATGAAAACGCCCGTCCTGTCCGACGTGGTGGATGTCCTCGACCTGAATACTGAGGAGGAACTTATCGCCGTCATCGATTATGTGGATGGCGGAGAGAAAGGGGAAAAGCCCGCAGGCGCCAGCGACGAGGATATAGCCAAGGTCAGGGAGATGCGCAATCTTACGTATACGAGCGGCATGGAAACGAATGCGTTTATTCCTTCTTACGCGGAGGGCAAAGAGACGGCGAAGGATTTCCTTAAATTTGTTTATTCGCAGGAGGGCGCGGAAATTATTTTGGAGACCAACCACCTCGTGCCTCTCTGGTATAAAGGGGATATAGGGGAAATAGATACTTCCGGGTGGTCAAATTTCTCCAAATCGAACATTGAAAAGCAGGCGTCGGCGGTGTATGTCTATAAGTCCTACGTGCATCCTATATTCTATAATACGTCGCGAACCAACGTATTTTACGAATCTCCCGAGATGAAGTTCACGGCCTCATATGCGGGGGACAGGGAAACGGTGAGCGCTTTCCTGTCCCGAGAGATCGGACAGCTCGGAAAAGATTGGGAACAGCTGAAACTGACCGCGGGACTTGGTTAAAATTACGGATTTTAAGGAGAATTGAGATGAGAAAGAAAAAAATGGGAACGGCGCTCTTTGTCGCCGCGGCGTTTTTGGGAATTTCGGCAACGGCGCTCGATTTTACTCCCGCCTCCGCGGGTATGCTGACAGAAACGCTGTTGGATGATTCCTTTTCCTCCCTTCAACTGGATGAAGCGTCATGGTATTCAAGTTCTTTTACGGGCATATCTTTGGGCGAAGGATATACTGCCTATACAACAAGGGGACCGTATACGGGCACGGGGCTTTCTTCAAAGAGCACGTTTACGGGCGGAGGTGCCATAGAGGTGGACGTTACCAAGCTCGACTGGTCGGGAAACAGCGGCAATTTATGGCTGGTATTCGGCGATTATAACGAACCGTTCGCCGACGATATATGGACGGCACAGAAAGCGGACGGGATCAAGATAAACTTCAATAAAGACGCCTCCCCCTACGCCCTTCGCATGTCCAGTCAGTATACGAGTTTAACAGGCGTCGTGGACGGGAACGGGGAACTTCTCCCCACGCCTACGCCCTATGCGTTTACGGAGGTTGCGGCGCTCTCGGAAGGGAATGCGGCGGATCTCATCCTCCGAAAGACACTGCGTTTCGAATACGGTGCGGACGGAAGTTTTGCGCTGAAAATGAAGGAGCTGGGCAGCGAAGAGCCTTTTACGACGGTCGCTGAAAACGGAGATGTAAAACTTAAACCTTTCGCGCCGGACAGTAAAGCCTATGTCTTTTTCGACGAGGCAGGCGGCGCGGTGAAAGAGGGGGAATTCAGTGACATGCGCGTGTACGACAACGAAGGGACGCTGGTTGCTTCCTTCGGGGAGGATCCCGCCGCATCGTTTGATACGCATAAACATTCGAGTACGGAATTCGCTTCGCTCGGTTCCAATCAGTTCCTCGTATTCGATGAGAATTATCAGAATGACAAACCGCTGTTCGCTTCCAAAAACATATACGCAGAGACGGACGAAGATATCGCCGAAAGCGTGGCTACCGCGGAAGCAAAGATGTCTTTCAGGTCTTTTAAGGGAGATAAAAGATTCGGACTTTTGCTGGGCGCGGAAAAACAGTCCTCTGGCAAGATCGGAGAGAAGGGAAGCTCCTTTCTCTACTTCGCCTCGGAAGACGACGGATATGTTTACGGCATGGAAACATACGGCGAAGACGGAGAAAAGTCCGTCGTGATAGAGGAGCGGCCTTTGCCCGCCGAAAGCGATGATTTCACGCTCAAACTGGAAACGGGCAGCGGCGGAACTCTCAAAGTTTCTTTCGACGGCGTGATCGATTATTCGGCGGACGATGCAGATTTCAGCTATGCGGGCTATATGGGATTCGCAATGGACGGCGCCGAAACGAACGCGGAAAACTGCGTAAAGGTTTTGGTGGATTCCTTCTCCTTGAAGAATGTATTTTACGACCGTCCCGAAAACACGAATATCGTCACCGATTTTTCCGATAACGAGTTCAATACCAACCTTTGGCAGCTCAGTTCCAAACCGTATATGTCCACCTATACAAACGGCGTGTACGTCAAGGACGAAATGCTCTATTTTGACAACGTAGCCATGAACAGCTATCTTTCCACAAAGTTCCGCTATTCGAATTTCTCTATGGAATACAGTATTGTGGATGTCAGGAGAGAAGCGGTGATGGACGAAGCCTCGGGCGAACCCATTCTGCCCGTATCTTCGTGGATAGGCGTAGTATTCGGCGCCAGCACGCCGAACGACGATTTCGGAAAAATGGTGGACAATATTCCGCTCGTTTATCTTGAAGTACCCGTGAACAAAGACACTTGGCAGAGGGATACGGACGCTTCCGGAAAACCGCTTCCCGCCCGTCTCGTCATATCCGGAGTCGGTACTAGCCGAATGATCGATTTGCCCGAAAAATACGACTTTTGGGCGCTCGAAAACGCGGGAAAAGTGCTTAACGTGAGTATAAAGACGGTAGACGGACAATTGACGGTTGCCTTGAAATACTCAACGGAGAATGAATACACCGTCGTGGCCGAACAGACTATGTCCTCGGGCGTTTCGGGGCATATTTATATCTGCGGCATGGGGGACAGCTACTTCGTGGAGGGAGTGTCCGAGGGAGCCTCTTGCGGAAATTTCGTCATAGACGATATTTCTGTGACAAACCTTGATTCCAAGGGAAACATTTTGACGGACGTAGAATTCGAGTCGAATAAAAATCCTGACATTCCGGGCGATTACGAATATACGGGCGGGAGAGATGAAAAAGATTACAGACCGCAGGCGGACGTTTCGGACGGCGGATGTTCGGGCGAAATCGGAACGGGTGCGACGCTTTCGGCGATCATGCTCGGCGGAGCGGCTGTGCACCTTATGAGGAGGAAACAAAAATGAAAAGAAAAATATTTCCCGTAGTGCTGTCGGTTTTGCTTTTGTCGGCAGCGGGCTGTCAATCGTCCGGTTCGGAAAAAGTGGTCAAGGCGCCCGTTTATCCGGTGGAGGAGGTATATAAATATACTTTTGATGCCTTGGGCGAGGACGTCATGCCCATAGGGGGCTATTATGCTCCCTTCGGCGGGTACGGACTCAACGGAGAATATATCGAGAGTACGATAACCGATGAAGTGTATAAGGGAATATCGGACAGCGGACTCAATTTCATTATTGCGTCTACAATCGATTATAGCAGAGATCACGACAATGCAGTGCTCTCTTACGAACTCGCCGAAAAATATAACGTCATGTTATTCATGCGAGATTCCTATTTGTTCAGTCTGGATTCCCCGTACAAGGAAGCCATAGAAGCGGATAAATTTGCAAAGAGGCTGGAAGAGCATAAAAAATATGCTTCCTTTGCCGGACTGTACGGGCGCGACGAACCTTTCGGCTTTGAATTTCCTTATCTTAAGCAAGTGAGCGGTAGATTTTACGAAATTGCGGGCGCGGAGAACTCCACCGCTCTGTATTTTAATTCCCTTTCCTATCAGTGCTCAGAGGGGATGCTGACCAATGGCTGGGGAGATGGAAACATAGAGGAATCATGGACGCTCGACATTTATCTCGACGAATATTTCAAAGCCACCGAGGGTGCGAAATTCTATACTTACGACTTATATCCGTTCATTAACGGCGGTAATTTCCGCAGCACCTACTTTGAAAATCTGCAGCTTGTCAAGGATCGCACGGCCGAGGAAAAATTGCCCTTCTTCACATTCGTGCAGGGCGGCGGCAAATTCGATAACCAGGAAGAGTACGATATACCCGACGAAGGGATGATGTGGTGGTCTGTTTCCACTTCTCTCGCCTACGGTGCGAAGGGGTATCAGTATTTTACTTATACTCATCCCGAAGTGTTCTTTAACGGCGAGAGCGGCACCTGCGGACTCATCGGTCGTTACGGAGAAAAGACGGAACGATGGTATTACGCGCAGAACATCAACAGGCATACGGCCGCCATCGATCATGTGCTTCTCAACAGCGCGCATATGGGAATTATCGCAAACGGGAATTCTCCTGCGCCCATCCCTGAAAAGGGCAGACTGGAAAGTTTCAGAGAACTCAAATCGGTGGAGGGCGACGATTCCATCATAGGGTGTTTCGACTATAAGGGAAGAGCGGCGTACTATGCGGTAAACAATTCTACGACCAAAGACAAGGCAAAAATCGTTTTGAATTTCGATAACCGATACGCCTACGAGGTTATTCAGAACGCGAACAGTTACAGTCTCAAAGGAAAGAGCCTGACTTTGACGCTGGCGCCTGGGGAAGGCGTGCTCGTTGTTTTGGAATAATAAAAAATCGCGCTTGCGGCGAATGCCGTCGCGGGCGCGGTTTTGATATTCACGAGGTGACAATAAAGATGAAAAGACTGCATTTGATATGCAACGCACATATTGATCCGATTTGGCAATGGACGTGGGACGAGGGACTGGCATCTGCGATAGCGACTTTCAAAAGCGCGGCGGATCTCGCCGAGGAGTTCGATTATATTTTTTGTCATAACGAAGCGCTTTTATACGAAGCGATAGAGCTTTATGCCCCCGAACTGTTTGAAAGGATACAGCACCTCGTGAAGCGGGGAAAGTGGCGGATTATGGGTGGATGGTATCTGCAACCCGATTGCCTGATGCCGTGCGGCGAGACCATCGTGCGGCAGATTGCCTACGGACGGAAATATTTCAAGGAAAAGTTTGATTCGGTGCCTGAAATTGCGACAAATTTCGATTCTTTCGGTCACAGTATAGGTTTGGTTCAGATTTTGGCAAAAAACGGATATACGGGATATATGACCTGTCGTCCAAACGGTGTTTTCCAGTTCGATTATCCTTCCCGATTTTTCCGCTGGACGGCTCCCGACGGCAGCAGTTTGATTGCTACGCAGAGTGCTTCTTATAATTCCGCCATGGGCGAGGCGGTCAAAAAGATAGAATGGGAAGCGCGCGGGAAGAACGTGGGCATGCTGGGCTCGGACGGGGGCACGGAGGCGAATTGCGGCAATGAGGAAAGCGTGGACTATGTCCTTTGGGGAGTGGGGAATCACGGCGGCGGCCCGTCGAAAAAAGATTTAAGGGAAATCGCGGCCTTGAAAATGGAAGGGATGGAAATTTTCCATAGCGCGCCCGAAGCACTTTTTTCGGATAAGATAGAGGTAAAAGGGGAAATAAAGCAATCGTTGGTAACCTGCATGCCCGGGTGTTATTCTTCCATGATGAGGGTAAAACAGGCTTATCGAAAGACAGAAAATCTCTTTTACGCCACGGAAAAAATGCTTTCGGCTGCTATGCTGGGCGGATTGAAGCCGGATTTTCGGGAGTTGCGTGAAGCGGAGAAAAAATTGCTTTTGGCAAGTTTTCACGATATATTGCCGGGAACTTGCATTGAGGACGGGGAACGGGAAGGGCTGGGGCTCCTCGCCGCCGCGGAAAAAATCCTGAAAGATTACAGGACACAGGCATTTTTGTATCTGGTCATGAATGAACCGACAGCCGGAGAAGGGGAATTCCCCTTGTTTGTTTTTAATTATCATCCTTACGAAATGACGCTTCCTGTGGAAGCGGAGTTCTCTCTCGCCGATCAGAACTGGCGCGAGGATATGCATTTCAAGCCTTATGTTTATGACGAGGAGGGAAACGAACTTTGCTGTCAACAGATCAAAGAGGAATCTACCCTCAATTTGGATTGGCGGAAACGTATCGTTTTTGAAGGACGCTTGAAGCCTCTCGGCATTACCCGTTTTACCATAAGGGTATGTCCCGAGCCGCCGCTCGATAAATCCGCAAAGCCTGCTTTGCCCGAGGAAATTCCGCCTTTGGCGCTTGAAATCTATGAGGACACGGCGGACCCTTGGGGAATGAGCAAAAAAGAATTGAGCGCGCTCGGGAAAAATCCAAAAGAGTTTAGTCTTATGTCCGCGCGGGAAGCAGGATTATTTTGCGGAAACGAAAAGGAACTTTCTCCCGTAAGAATCGTGGGAAAAGGAGATATTTTTACCTTATCGGAGGCGTTTTACAAGGCGGAAGGGGCGAACGGAGTGCTGCAATATAAGTCGTATAAAAATCAGCCGTATACCGACGTAAAGGTTACGGTGGAATTTTCGGGAAAGAATAAACTCGTTCGTTTGAGAATCCCTCTGCCCGAGCCTTTCAAGGAAGGAAAAATTATCGGGGACGGACCGTACGTGTGGGAAGAAAAACCGAATTCGGAATTTACTTTCCAAAAATGGATAGGGGCGAAGTCAGGTGAAGAGATTTTTGCCGTCATCAACGACGGCGTGTACGGCGGGAAGGCGGAAAACGGATATCTTTATCTCACGCTGCTTCGCGGGACGGGGTACTGTATGCATCCGATACCCGATCGAGAATTATATCCGAAAGACAGGTATCTGCCCCGCATTGAATGCGGAAGGTATGTTTATAATTTTCGGCTGTACACGGGTACCGTGTATGAGGTGAATTCCATGGCGGAGGTGTTTAATCAGCTTCCTTATGCGGTAAACGTATTTCCCGTGGGAGGAAAAAATAAATCCGCGCCGTTAATTCTTTCGGAAGGAAAAGTAAACGTTCTCTCAATAAAGCCAAGCGAAAAGGGCAGATATGTGTTTCGTCTTTATAATCCGAACGAAAAATCTTCGGAATTTTCTTTAAGGATAGGAGATACTCTTGTGCGCGGTACCGTAAAGGGAAGAGAAATCGTCTCTTGTATTTTTGAAAAGAACAAATGGCGAACGGCACACGACTTTATGCCGATATAAAAAGGAGTCGGATAAAAATGTTTGAATATATAAAAAGTTTTGAAAAACTGGGCTTCGGAATGTTTGTGCATTTCGGGCTGTACAGCGTTTTGGAAAAAGGGGAGTGGTATCTTTCCACAGGGAAAATTTCGCCCGCCGAATACGAAAATTTGACGAAACGCTTCAAGATAAGAAAATCTTGGGCAAAAGATTTGGTGAATACGGCGAAGTCGGCGGGATGCAAGTATATCACGCTCACGACCCGCCACCATGACGGATTTTCTCTGTTTGACACCTGCGGACTTAATGATTATGACGCGCCGCACTCGGCGTGCGGCAGAGATTTGATAAGAGAGTTTGTTTCGGCTTGTCGAGAGGGCGGAATCGTGCCTTTCTTTTACCATACTCTTTTAGATTGGCGTAATCCCGATTATAAGACCGATTTTCCTGCATATATCGAATATCTTACAAAAAGTATCGGAATCCTTTGTAAAAATTACGGAAAGGTAGGGGGATTCTGGTTTGACGGAATGTGGGATAAACCCGATGCCGACTGGCAGGAAAATCGGATATATAAGATGATACGTAAATATCAGCCGGAAGCGATGATTATCAATAATACGGGACTTTCGGAAATGGGAAAGGTAAGACATCCCGAAATAGATAGCGTGACATTCGAACGGGGAACGCCCTGCTTCGTAGATAATTCGGATAGACCGCGCGCGGGCGAGATGTGTCAGATTTTGAACGACCATTGGGGATATGCGAAAGAGGACTGTAATTATAAGTCTGTGAAAGAGTTGATAGAAAATCTTGTGGACTGCCGAAAATCTGACTGTAATTTTCTTTTGAATACGGGATTGAGAGCAAACGGCGGCGTGAACGGGACGGATAAAGCGATATTCGGAGAAATCGGTAAGTGGATAAAAGGGAATAAAGGTTTTATCTATCGTATACATTCGTCTGATGTGAAAGCAGAAAATGCGGAAATGGTGACGGACGGGGAGTTTCATTACGCGATAATCAAAGACGTGGGGATGAGTTTGGACCCGAATGTAACGAAAACGGCGGGATATAAGAGGATAAAAATTTACGGCGGAATAGAATGTGCCGAATGGCTGGACAACGGAAAAGAGATAGAGGTGACGGACAACGCATTTCCCGCCGAGCCGTTTGAGTATGGAACAAGCTATTCTGTAAGAGTAGCGAAAATAAAAATGAAATGAAGGAGGCAAAAATGGCGAAATCGAGATTGATAGGGGAATATCCTGTAATCGGAATCCGCCCGACGATAGACGGGCGGCAAGGAACTTTGAAGGTGCGTGAATCGTTGGAAGAACAGACGATGAACATGGCGAAATCGGCGGCAAAGCTGATGGAGGAAAATATTTTTTATTCGAATGGAGAGCGCGCAAAAGTAATCATCGCGGATAAGACAATCGGAGGAGTAGCGGAAGCGGCGGCCTGTGCGGATAAATTCAGGAAGGCGGGGGTAGACGTCACGTTGACGGTAACGCCGTGCTGGTGCTACGGGGCGGAGACGATGGATATGGATCCGATGACGATAAAAGCGGTGTGGGGATTCAACGGTACGGAACGTCCGGGAGCGGTATATTTGGCGTCGGTGCTTGCGACGCATGCACAAAAAGGACTGCCCGCGTTCGGAATATACGGACACGAAGTACAGGACGCGGCCGATAGATCGATTCCCGAAGATGTAAAGGAAAAGATATTGAGATTTGCGAGGTGCGCGGTTGCGGTAGCGACGATGCGGGGGAAGAGTTATCTTCAGATCGGTTCGGTGACGATGGGGATCGGGGGGAGCATCATCAGTCCGGAGTTTTTTGAAGAATATCTCGGCATGAGAGTAGAGAGTGTGGACGAAGTGGAAATCATCCGGCGAATGACGGAAGAGATTTATGACGAAAAGGAATATCGAAGAGCGCTGTCGTGGATAAAGGAAAAATGCCGTCCCGATTTCGACAAAAATCCGCCCGAATTGCAAAGGACGAAGGAGCAGAAAGCAAAGGACTGGGAATTTACTGCGAAAATGGCATGTATTATCAAAGACCTTTTTAACGGAAACGAGAATTTGTCCGAGGACTGCGAGGAAGAAAAGGCGGGACATAACGCAATCGCGGGCGGATTCCAGGGGCAAAGACAGTGGACGGACTTTTACCCGAACTGCGACTTTCCCGAAAGTATTCTGAACAGCTCGTTCGATTGGAGCGGAGCGAGGGAGCCGTATATTCTGGCGACGGAAAACGATACGCTGAACGGAGCGGGGATGCTGTTCATGAAATTATTGACGGGCAGAGCACAGATGTTTGCGGACGTGCGTACGTATTGGTCGGAAGAATCCGTGAAACGGGTTACGGGCTACGAGATAGAAGGAAAGGCGAAGGAAGCGGGAGGATTTATCCATCTCATCAATTCTGGGGCGTGCTGCGTGGACGCCTGCGGAGAAGCGAAGGACGAACAAGGCAATCCCGTGATGAAGAGATGGTGGGAAGTGACGGAAAAAGACGTCGATGAGATGATGAAAGCGACGAGTTGGCCGTATGCGGATTTGGGATATTTCCGAGGCGGGGGATTCTCGTCGAGGTTTGTGACGAAAGCGGAAATGCCTGTGACGATGATAAGGCTGAACCTCGTCAAGGGATTGGGACCCGTCATGCAGATCTGCGAGGGGTGGACGGTGAAGCTCCCCGAGGAGGTGACGGACAAGCTGTGGAAGAGAACGGACTACACGTGGCCTTGCACATGGTTTGCGCCGAGAGTGACGGGCAAGGGAGCGTTTGCGAGCGCATACGACGTCATGAACAATTGGGGAGCGAACCACGGAGCAATATCCTACGGACATATCGGGGTGGATCTGATAACGATGTGTTCGATGCTGAGGATACCCGTGTGCATGCACAACGTAGAGGAGAAGGATATTTATCGCCCCGCCGCATGGAACGCGTTCGGAATGGAGAAAGAGGACGCGGATTATCGGGTTTGCAAGGCTTACGGACCTTTGTATAAAAATATTAGATAATGATTAATGTAAAGATATAAAATTAATAACAAAAATTACGGTAAATTCGTCGTCTGACATCATTGATTATCCGTTCATATAGGTTATAATAAAAGAAGCAATAGTTACGGCTAAAGGTGAAATTAAGCTGGAACAAGTAAATCCGCCGATAGAGATGGTCGCGGACATGCGGGAAATCGAATGGGGATATGAGTCGGGAGAGGTCCGAGAGACGAAAATCGAAGGGAAAGACGGAGAAGAAAGTATTCAAGCCCTACGGCTGTACCAATCTCAGAATGACGGAAATGCTCATGATAAAAGACAGTGGAATGTAATAAATTATGCGAGCTTCTATTAAAAGAGAAAGGGCAGAAGATCGGACTTTTTGTTGCTTTAAGTTTAATAAAATCCCGTATCTTGAATAGGTTTCAAGGTACGGGATTAATGTTTGGAACAAGAGAACTAAATATTCTGTCCTAATAAAAAATCTATCGCATTAATGGTTGTGACGCCGTTATGATCTTTTATGAAATAATCGTCAAAGGCAATGATATATTTGGGATAATTATCTTTAATGTCATCAAAAGGACAAAGCTCTTGTTTTAGTTTGTCGTTGTCCGTAACGGTAATGGCTACTTGGACATATTTAATTTTATCCTCTCTGTCTTTAACGATAAAATCCACCTCTTTTTCTGCAACCTTACGGTTGCTACTTTGTACCTACGCCGTTTGAGCTCAAGAAAAATAAGATTTTCAAGGAGTTGGGAGAGTTCGACTGACTGATTGTTCAAAATATAATATTTGAAACCAAAGTCGGTAACATAATACTTATTTATTAATTTTAGATATTCGTTCCTGGCTATATTATATCTATCGGCTTTATATACAAAATAACAGTCTTGCAGGGTATCAAAGTAATTGTCTACGGTATTATAGGAAACTTTTACGCCGTTTGAATTGATATAATCTGTAAGACGTTTTGCGGAAGTCAGACAGCCGATGTTATAAATAAGATAGCTTAAAATGTGTTCGACAAGTTGTTTGCTTGCCGTTTGGTTTTCGGAAAACAATCGTCGTGATGTTTATATGGAATCCACCGGTAAATACTGGCTTCACGTTCACAACATGCTTGAACAGTTTTGTAACGTTATCCTTGCTCACTCCAAGGACGTCAAAGTCATCCGTGGCAAGAAAATCGACAAGCGCGGCGCTAAGTGGATTGACGAGATTTTCAAGCACGACCTCTTTTCTGAAAGTTTTATTCCGTCCTACGAAGTTCGGCAACTACGCAACCTCACCCGTTCGCTACAAGTTTACCAATATCTCTGTCAGTGAGAAGAACCGTGCTCAGAATAGCCTTACCGTCTTTAAGTTCGATAATGTATTCCTCGACGTGTTTGGCAAATCTGGATCCGCCATTAAGGATATGCTTCCTGTTTGCCCAAAGGGGAATTTCAACGCCGCGTCTCTTGTTGCTCCTAAATGCCAAACTCCTATTGATAAAATCCAAGTTGCTGTTGGCGGCTTTATTTGCCCTGAATAAATGTCTAAACTCGCATTATCCGTTCCCACCTTACACATCCGAATTTTTACCGCTCTCACACCACCGTTCCGCAAGGACATGTTTTTCCGCTCACGGCCGCCATTGCTTTACTAAAATCTCCGCGGTTATGTAATTGCTGATTCGAACAGTGTGCTGCCCTAACTGTCATACCTATAAAAACTCTCGCCTAAGTCCGCTCTCGACTTGGGCTTTTTTATCGTACCTTCTTTCTTCTTTGTTTCAAACTTCTTCTATTGGTTTTATTATATCAAACTTTTCGGCTAAAATAAATTCTTGAGAAAAATTTGCCACATTTATTGAAAAAAACAAGAATTGAGGAGATAGCGGAATATTGTCGCCTTTTCATTCGATAAGTTTAGGGTAAAAAATGGGTTTTTCTTTTATATTTGTTCCCTAAAAACACTCCGAAATCAGGTTAATTTAAATACCCATCCATTATAGATTAGGAATGAAACTTGGAAAGCGCTATTTCAAATGCCGCACTTTCTTCGGTCAAATACATTGTATCAGGAGATGAAAATAATACAAGGAAAAATAGGGATAGGCACTATTGATGGAATTATAATGAATAGAAAAGGACATACCAGTTGTTTTGAATTTATTTGTTCACGTTCGAGAGAAGTTTGGTGCGGTATTCCGAAGGCGTTAAAGAGGTCCTGTTTTTGAAAAACAAGGAGAACTGACTGTAATATTCATATCCACATTTGAAAGAAATATCTGACAGACTCAGACGAGAGTCTGTCAGCATTTTTTTTGCCGCATTTAGGCGGGCTTCCAAAATATATTCTTTCGGAGAAAGCCCGGTCTTTTTTTTGAACACGATACGAAAATGGTCGTCACAGTATCCTGTAGAACGGGCAAGCTCCGTCAAGTCGATCTTCGACATATAATATTCTCTGATGTAGGAGACAGCGTAGTCTATATTGTCCCATTTTTGAGAAACGACAGTGGACGTTTTTTTGAGAATTTCAATAACAATTCTTTCCAGAAAATTCTCAATACTTTGCTGATAATAGACACCTTTTTGTTTAAATTCGTGTCGAATCATTTGAATGAGATTAAAAATTTCCGAAGCTGTATCTTTGAAACAGCAACTATGTGGCGTTGCAAAATGATTTTGCAGGCGGAATCCGACGGAAATCATGCTGGTTTGAGATTCGTGGGTTTCTCCATGAAGGACATTGGGGCTGACGAGAACAAAACTCCCCGGCGAATAAAAATATTTCTCCTCTCCGAAAATCCCGTTTCCAGAGCCTTTCAGATAGTAGATAAATTCATAACAGGTATGTTGATGAGGTGCGATTGTGCGAGGGGATTCATAATTCCGTATCCAGACATACTGCAACTGTATCATCGGTGTTGTCTCCATATATTTCTCGAAAAAATTATAACATTCCATATAGAATTTGTCAATAGCAAAGTTTTACAAAAATCCCTGAAAATGTTAAAAATTTCTTTTATTTTTGCCTGAATTAAATAATTTATCGGTAAAATAATAAATATTCCTCGGCTTTTGTTATTTACTATGCCGACCGTTGGCGTTATAATAAAATCACAGGAAAAGAGCGGCGGATTTTCGTTCTTTCGTGTTTTCAGAATTTAAGGAGGAAAAAAATGGAGAACCGACTTTTCCAAAAAAAGCGAAAAAAATGGAACGCGAGAAACTGGACGGTGTTTGTCGTCGCGACGTTCGGACTCGTCTATATTCTCTTGTTTCATTATGTTCCGATGGTCGGTCTGCTTCTCGGATTCAAGGATGCGGATTACTCTCCCAATCTGTTGGGGACGCTCCTGTTCGGCGAGTGGGTCGGATTCGAACATTTTACCGCTTTTTTGCAGGATGTCAATTTTTGGAACGTAATGTCGAACACTCTGATCGTCAATCTCATTATGCTTCTGCTGAATTTCCCGGCTCCGATTCTTTTTGCCTTGTTGCTCAACGAGGTAAAACATAAATCGTATAAAAAAGGCATTCATGTCGTCACGACGTTCCCGCAGTTTATTTCATGGGCGATTTACGGAGGTATCATCATCGCCTTGACCGATCAGACCACAGGCATTATGAATCCGTTGCTCGAACTCGTCGGGTTATCGTCCAAAGAAAATCCTGTCTATCTCATGGGAGCGGATTATATCTGGGCGGTAATTATTCTGTCGTCGATTTTGAAGGGCGTGGGGTGGGGAGCCATCGTCTATATGGCGGCAATCGCATCCATTGACGTTCAACTTTACGAGGCGGCGGAACTGGACGGAATTACCCGTTGGCAGAAAGCGATTTATATCACGCTTCCGAGCATCGCTTCCACGATCACGGTATTTTTACTGCTCAATATCGGACGTCTGCTTTCCAACTCTTTCGAGCAGTTCAATTCCTTGCAGAATTCCGTCAATCTTTCCAGAAGCGAAGTGCTTGCAACGTATATCTATAATCTCAGTTTTTCCGCCCAGAGATTCGGATATGCCACCGCGATCGGATTTTTTAATTCCTGTATTAGCCTGATATTGTTGATTGTCAGCAATTTCATCAGCAAAAAAACTACGGGGAGGGGGCTGTTTTGAGTACGGTAAATCTTTCGGATTCCAAAGGTGTGAGAAAGAGAACGCACGTGCGGATGTTTTGGACGGACTGGCTCATTTATGTGTTGCTGTTTCTGTTCGCCGTCGTCACTTTTTATCAGCTTTGGTATGTCATCATCGGTTCTTTTTCCAACGGTCAGCAATATGCTTCGGGCGGGGTATTCCTTTGGGCGGAAGGATTTACATTCGCCAATTATGAAGTGATTTTTCGGGATATGCAGTTTTGGACGGCGTTTCGGAATTCCGTTCTGCGCACGGTCACGGGCGTCGTTACGGAATTGCTGTTCACGGCTTTGGTGGCGTATGCGATGACGAGTAAATATCTGCGCTGTAAAAACGCTTACTATTGGATATTCATATTTACGATGTTCTTTTCCGGCGGCATCGTTCCCATGTATCTTCTGCTGCGGGTCATCGGGTTATACGATTCCTTTTGGGTGTACATTCTGCCTTCTGTCTTTTCCGTATATAACATGCTTATCGTTTCCAATTTCTATAAAGGAATTCCCGACAGTTTATACGAAGCGGCGGAGCTTGACGGCGCAGGAGAGTTGAGAATATGGGCTCTCATTTACATGCCGCTTTCCAAACCGGTGCTGGCAACGGTCGCCCTTTGGATTGCCGTGGATCACTGGAACAGCTATATGGGTACCATGCTCTATACGGAGGCGGGCGAATGGACGATTACCCTGCAATTTTATCTGAAACACCTGATCAACGAGGCGAGCAGCAATTCGGGGGCGGAATATTCCGACCAAGTAACCGCGCGTACGGTGTCTTATGCGGGAATCATCGTGGCGCTCATTCCGATAATGTGTTTCTATCCGTTTATTCAGAAACACTTTACGAAAGGAATCATGATAGGCTCTTTGAAGGGCTGAAAAGGAGGATAATTAATGAAGACGGGTAAAAAAGTGCTCAGTTGCGCAGTCGGTGCGTTATTGTTGGGAAGCCTTCTTTTGGGCGGCTGCAACAATCCTATGTTCGATTTCGGCGGCTATGAATATCCGGATTTCCCTTTGGCGGATCAAGACGATACGATCGACAGCTGGACGCAGTGGGAAGAGGACGAAATCATAAACATCGACTGGTTTATCGACAGTACATCGTATTCCCTGCCGCGGGAGGGATCTCAGGTTATGGACGAGATTCTCCGTAAAACGGGCGTGAAAATCAATTTCAGAAAGGCGACCACGGGAGACGGTTCGGAGCTTACGACGATGATCGCGGGAAACGATCTGCCAGATCTGGTTTCCGTCACGGCAGGCATGGACAATTTGGTCAACGGAGCCAAGGTATTTCCGATCAACGGACTTGCCGAACGCTGGGCTCCTTCGCTGTGGCGGAGAATCATGGAAGAAGGGGAGATGTATAACACATATAAAGACGCCGACGACGAGCTTTTCTACATAGTCAATAATTTTTACAATTCGGAGGAAATGGAAGACTACCGCGAACTGGGCGGGGATATTCTTCCCAACGACGGAATTGTCGTAAGAAAGGATTATCTCGACGCTTTCTGTACGTACAAAAAATCTCAGAATCCCGATTGGACGGACGCGCAGATGGCAAATCCAGAGGGGATATTCGAGTTTCTTACATGGACGAAAAACGAGTATTCGTTATCCAACGCAAACCATTCCGTATTGATTTCCGCGTTCGATTCCAGCGAAGAGTACGGAAGCCGAGGGATTCAGGTACTGATGGAATATTTCTCCTGTGCGGAAGAAGATTCGGAAGGGAACTATGTATATCCTCAGTCGAGCGAAAATTTCGTGGAAATGATGCAATGGCTGAACGAACTTTACCGTGCGAACCTGCTTACGGAAGGCTGTCTCGGCGCCACGCAGACGCAAATCAATCAGTATATTCAGACGGGTGAACCGATCATGTATATCGGAAAAATGATTACTCCGTCGAGCTATTTCAGAAATTGGGAAATGAATATCAACGGCAATAATCCGAAAGGCGAGGATGCCGCTTACGTACCGATTATTTTTACGAACGGGAACGGACAGGTGCCGCAGCTCTCTTATCGGACGTCGGGGGAATTGTTCACAATGGTTTCCGCAAATTGCGAGAGGCCCGACCGTGTAATCAAATTGCTGGATTTTTTGTATTCCGAAGAGGGACAAAGGCTCGTCTATTACGGGATCGACAGGGCGGAGGATGCGGAAAACGGAACGTTTTTCTACGTAAAACAGCCGGGGGAGACGGAGACGCTTGAAGACGGCACGGTGCATACCTACCGATACGGGCAGATGGACTATACCGACGAGGTAAAGACCGCTTTTCAAACCAACGTGGAAAGTTACGGCATTTATTTCTGCATGTTTCTCTGCAATCCGATGTACGTAAATCTTACCAGCGTGTCCGGCGGTCAGTTCAATAACTACCGCGATTACGTGAAATGGAATTCCCGCGCTGCGCTCATCCCCTATTCTTATGATAAGCGGGGATTCGAGTTCATGCTCGACACATCGGATTCGCGATATAAGTCCAGTCTTACGACGCAGAGCAATATGCGTTCACAGTGGTACAAAAAATATGCGGACATTATCGGCCAGGGTTCCGCGGAAGAGGTCGCTTCGGAAATTGAATCGATGCTGGCGTGGTGCGTGCGGGCAGGTTTGAACGAGTATGTTGAATTCAATAACGATTGTTTTCAGGCGCATAAAAAACGTTTGGGGATACAATATGCATGGGCGCCAAATGCTCCCGATTCCGACTACGCCGAGCTGAGGATCAATTCCGTGTACGGGGACACCTCCTATTATAAGGCTGTGCCCGACAGCATGAAGTAAAGCAATGGGGAAGATTAGGAGCCAACATGGAAAAACGCGAAAAAATCATCATCGATACGGATATCGGCGACGCCAAAAAGTTTGCCCAAAACTTCTTTCAGTTCGGACAGTC
>ERZ1106932.246-NODE-246-length-19204-cov-153.002402_pt1 | contig 19204 bp, 22 predicted proteins | sample MGYA00403665_ERZ1106932 | MGnify/ENA primary metagenome ERZ1106932 (study PRJEB35170, sample SAMEA104062448) | human gut metagenome | biome: human gut; feature: human-associated habitat; material: faeces | place: Denmark | collected 2012-08-24 ... | reverse complement strand
TATGAGCTCCTAATTCATTAGCAATAACATGAGATAAAGTAGTTTTTCCTAATCCGGTCAGGTTGGAATATTTATTGAGATTTTCGTCGATGAACCGTTCGTAGTGCCCAAGATCCAGGTCAGTTTCCGCCCCGTCCTCCGTCACGAACACTTCCCCGTGCTGAAAGGGGCTCATCGTCCCGGGGTCGATGTTGATATAGGGGTCGAGTTTCTGGGACGCGACCTTATACCCCCGCATTTTCAGAAGTCTGCCCAAGGATGCCGCCGTGATGCCCTTACCGAGTCCCGATACAACGCCGCCCGTCACAAAAATGTACTTTGTCTTCATAATTTATTCCGCTCCGTATAATTATTCTGTTCTTTTTTCTTTTTATATTTCCACCGTGCCGACGAAAGACAGCGCGGCTTCGCCCGTCATAAAGATCTCTTCTTGCGTATACCGCACGAAGAGCGTTCCGCCCGAAAGCACGACGGGGATTTCCTCGCCTTCGGGGCAGAGTCCGTTTTTTACCGCCGCCGCGACGACGGCGCACGCGCCCGTACCACAGGCAAGCGTCTCCCCACTCCCCCGCTCGTATACGCGCACGAAAAATTTATTTTCCCGCCGCTCGGCAAACTCCACGTTCACCCCTTCGGGAAAGAGTCCGCACGTTTCAAACGCCGCTCCCGCCTCTTCAAAGGGTTCGGGCGGCGGAGAAAAGATCACGCAATGGGGATTGCCGACCGAAAGACAGGTCGCTTTATAAACCCGTCCGCCGACGGAAATTTCCCTTCCGATACAATACTTTTCCGCCGTTTTCACGGGTACGGTTTCTTTTTCATTTTCGGCAAACATGCCCGTTCCGCAATGCGGTCGGGGCACTGCGGGACAAAGATCTGTATCTGATAGTTCCACTGCAATATTCCCGAAAGAACGATCAGTTCTAACGTAAATTCGGGGACCGTACCGTATTCGTTTTTTGCCGTTTCAAACAGTTTTTCGGCAATTTGTTCGCGGTTTTCTTCCGTACAGTCGGCGCACAAATAATTTCCCCCGGGCAGGATCCGCAGTCCGTCCGTATCCGTATATTTCGTGCAGGTCGCAAACAGGCGGGATTGGCCGTCTCTCTCATAAATGCCCGCCAGATCTTCAAATAAAAATTCATTTTTTATATCGTTCTGGATTTGGTCGTAAAAATGCCGGTGATAGTTCCATAAATTATCCAAAGTGGGTTTTTCCATTGTATCCGACAATAAAATGACCCTTTCAGGATAATGTTTCAAAAAAATTTTTTCCGTTTGCGGTTCGCCGTTTAATTTGTTTTCGTAAAACGCGCGGGCGCGCTGTATTTTTGTTTTGGCATAATTCAGTTCGATAATTTTTTCGTCGGCGCTTTTTTCCGCCTGTTTCAACGTCTCTATGATTTTTTGAAAGTCGTCGTACGATAATATTTCTTTGATTTCCGATAAAGTCAAGTCCATACAGCGCAGTGCCCGTATCGTGTTGAGTTTTACGATCTCCTGTTGCGAATAGTAGCGGTAGCCCGTCCATTCGTCCACTTTACACGGTTTTACCAGGCCGATGCGGTCGTAGTGTCTCAATGTTTCCGGTGTCATACCGACGATTTTCGCCGTTTGACTGATTGAAAAAAAATCTTTCATTTTTATAAAAATCCCCTTGACTTTTGTGTAACACAAAAGTTTATACTGATTATAGCACGGAAAAAGTAGCAAAGTCAAACGAATCAAAAGCAAGGAGGTTTTCTCATGAAAAAAATAAGCATATTGTTGATTCTGCTTTTCGGCGTAATGGCCTTTTCGCTCACGGGCTGTTCGAACGGCGGTACTTTTACGGAAAAGTCGTATGCGAGCGGCGCAAATGAAATAGAAAAAGTCACGGTGCAGGCGTCCGACAGGGAACTGGAGATCGGCGCGTCGGAAGACGATCAGATCTATGTTGATTATTTTGACAGCGAAAAGGAATACCTTGACATCACTGTTTCGGAAAACAAAGAATTGGTGATCAAATTGGTATTCAACAAAGATTGGACGGATTATATAGGAACAAAACCGTCGGCAAAATACCGCAAGATCAAAATCAGGATCCCCGACGGTCTGATTTTCGCTTTTTCTGCAAAAACGACGAATGAAAATATAGAGGTCGGTCCGCTGTCGTTTACGGAGGGGGTCAGCCTGAACGCAAACGGGGGCAGCATCGTATGCGATCGCGTAAACGTAGGCAAAACGATTTCTCTGACCGCAAAAAACGGCGACATACGGGGTACGATCGTCGGCGGCTGGGATGATTTTTCCATTTCGTGTACGTATAAAAAGGGCGATTGCAATTTACCTGCGTCCAAAGAGGGCGGAGACAAATCGTTGACAGCCGATTGCAATAACGGCGATATCGATATACAATTCGTGCAATAACGAACCGCGCCCGCCAGTCGGGCGCGCGGCGTTTCAAAAACGGAAATATATTTCCAAACTTTCTGCAAAAAAAATATGTTTCCCTCTCCCGAACAACGGAATGTTTTCGGGAGGGGTTTTTTGTTTAAAGGGGAAACGCCGGCATTAAAATTATGTGAAAAAGAATAAAATCCGTCCGGTTCGCTTGACAAACGCGGAAGCGATCCATATACTATAAATAGTTCTGAAAAAAACTATATTGCATAAAATAAAAGGACAGGAGACGCGATGCATAAAACGGCGGATTTATTGGTCAGCATACGCTGTATCACGAAGGCGTTCGTGGGAATTCAAAAAAAGTTGTGCGAAAAATACGGGTTGACGCTGCTTGAGATGCAGGTGATCAGTTTTCTGAATAACAATCCGGACTTGAATACGGCAGGGGATATCGTCGTGTATCGCATGCTTTCTAAGGGAAACGTGTCGCAGGCGGTAGACAGTCTGATCGGAAAAGGTCTTATGGAAAGAAGGCCGGACGCCGCGGACCGCCGCAGGATCCATCTCCACCTGTTGCCGAAGAGCGAACCGATCACGCAGGACGCAGACCGGGAATGGAAACAGTTCAACGAAACGCTGTTTCAGGGCTTTTCCGAAAAGGAAAAAAATCTGTACGACTGTTTCAGAGAGAAACTTATGCAAAATGCAAAAAAGATCATGAAAGGAGAAGAAGAAAATGAACGGGACTGAAAGCGAAGCGCAGCCGCAGCAGGCTCCGCAAAAGCGTGACGATAAAGAATTTTTGGGCAAAGCGCCGATCGGGAAACTCCTGTTGAAACTCGCGCTCCCCACGGTCGTGGCGCAGTTGATCAATATGCTTTATAATATTGTCGACCGCATTTACATCGGGCACATGCCCAAAGACGGACAAATCGCGCTGACGGGGTTGGGCGTATGCCTTCCGCTGATCCTGCTCGTTTCCGCCTTTGCCGCGCTCATCGCCAACGGCGGCGCGCCCCGCGCGTCCATTTACATGGGCAAAGGCGATCATGCATCCGCGGAAAAAACGCTGGGCAACTGTTTTGTTGCGCAAATCATCATTTCCGTCCTGCTCACGGCGATCCTTTTGATTTTTAACGAGCAGTTCCTCTGGTGGTTCGGCGCAAGCGAAAATACGATCGGCTATGCGACCGATTACATGAATATCTATGCGATCGGCACCATTTTCGTCCAACTCACTTTGGGCATGAACGCATTCATCACGGCGCAGGGATTCGCCACGACGGGCATGCTGTCCGTGCTGATCGGAGCGGTGGCAAATATCGGGCTTGATCCGCTTTTCATTTATGCGTTCGACATGGGCGTATAGGGCGCGGCGCTCGCCACGATCATTTCGCAGGCCGCCTCCTGTGCTTGGGTGCTTCTTTTTCTGTTCGGAAAAAAATCTTTTCTCAAGATCCGTCCTAAATTCTTTCGGTTGCAGGCAAAAATTATCTTTCCGAGTCTTGCGCTCGGTTTCTCGACCTTTATCATGCAGGCCAGCGAGAGTATTATCCTGATCTGTTTCAATTCCTCGCTGCAGAGTTACGGCGGAGACATCGCGGTCGGGGCGATGACCGTCTTGTCCAGCGTAATGCGGTTTGCGATGCTGCCGCTGCAGGGGTTAGGGCAGGGCGCGCAGCCGATCATCAGTTACAATTACGGTGCCCAAAAGACCGACCGCGTGAAGAAAGCGTTCAGACTTCTGCTTTTATCCAGCCTTTGTTATTCGGTGGCGCTGTGGATCCTCGTGATGGCGGTCCCGAAAATTTTTGTCATGATGTTCAACTCCGATGCGGATCTCGTGGCGTATACCGTTCCCGCGCTTCGGATTTATCTCGGCGCGCTTTTCCTTTTCGGCATACAGGTCGCCTGCCAGATGACGTTTACCTCGATGGGCAACGCGCTTGCATCCGTTACGGTTGCCGTCGTGCGGAAATTCGTCCTTCTTTTGCCGCTCATCTATATCATGCCGCTTTTGTATACGTCGGATAAAGCGACGGCTGTTTTCATGGCGGAGCCGATCGCCGACGCGATCGCGGTCACGTTCACGGTGATCCTGTTCTTTTCCAGTTCCGCAGGTTTCTGCGGAAGATGGGCGGCGGAACGCCGCATGGCTCGGGCAAAGGGGAACAGAGCAAGCAAGATTCCGCCGCAACAGACGGCGGAACAGATCCGGTTTCCGATCAGGCAGGGGAAAGCGCCCGCGCGGCAACCCTCACCTTTCCCCGCCGCTCAACCGGCCCCGCCTTTTTACGAATGGTAATATAAAACTTTTCAAGGGTAAAGGAGCATGCAATGATCAAAGTGATGTTTATCTGTCTCGGCAACATATGCCGTTCCCCGATGGCCGAATTTATATTCAAAGATCTGGTCAGAAAGGAGGGCTTGGACAAAAATTTCGAGATCTCTTCTGCGGGAACGAGTGCGGAAGAGGAGGGCAATCCCGTTTATCCGCCGGCCAGATCGGAACTCGAAAGGCATGGCATATCCTGTGCGGGCAAACGTGCAAAAAAATATGAACCGTCCGACTATGCGAATGCAGATTACATTCTGGCAATGGAAGCGCGCCATGTTCGCAGCATTCTCCGGATTTCGGGCGATCCTGCGGGTAAGGTGCACCGTCTTGCCGATTTTACGCCGAACCCGCACGATATTGCGGATCCCTGGTACACGCGCGATTTCCCGACCGCTTACAAAGACATTTATCAAGGATGCGCCGCCTTTTTGGAGTATTTGAAAAAGACGCTTCCGGCATCCTCGCGCGGCTGATTTTTGGTTCAGCCTTGATTTTCGCATATGCCGTCGGCGTTTCCTGTCGGGGCCGCAGGTCCGTCCGTCGGCTTTTCTTTTGTAAAAATCATGGTCAGAAGAACGGGCAGAAGAAGAACGGGGCAGAGCAAAATGCAAAAATTTCCCATATATTTAGCGGATATCCCTCCCGCGACGGCTCCGGCAGCAAAGCAGAGGATCACAAAGGCATACAGGCCGCTCTCTTTCAGTTGTCTGCAGTCTTTCAGCGCGATCCCTCTGTAAAGGCGCATGACCGCTTGTCTGAGGTTGTTCGTGCAGAAGGTGGTGGCGATCTTGACGCCCGCGCATTCGGTAAAGGTGTTGTATTGCAGGGCGCACAAAAAGGCTACGGATACGTATGTAAACCAATTTGAAGCGGAATCGGGAATAAACGCAATCGCGCAAAGCGCGGCGATTTCGAATCCCGTTACGGCAATTTTCAGGTTCAGTTTTTTTGCATGCAAAGGGATCGCGCAGGAGAGGAGGATCCCTGCGATATAGGCAACAAGCGCGTAAAGATATTTTGCACCGTCGGAAAATTGCCCTTTCGACAGGTTCAGTGCGAACAAAACGAGATTCCCCGTTTGCGCATTGCAGAAGACTCCGCCGTGCAGCAAAAAGGTGAATGCCTCCAAAAAGCCTCCGACCGCGGCAAACGATGCGAAATAATAAATATTTTTTCTGTTTTGTGAGAGCATACGAGGGGAAAACACCTCCGATAAAAATGATCGAAACAAGAATAGTATATATTGTCTGAAAAGTCAAATTTTTACACAAAAAATGCCATTGCAAATTTTCCCGTAAACGATAAAAATTATAGTTTCATATAGTTGACAAAATATCTATGAATGATTATAATGTTAGAAAACCTAACAATTCAGGGGTCGTGTTATGGATAAAAGGCATATCGGTTCTGCGACAAAATCGTTGATGCGCAGGATCGATAAGGCGATGAGCGATCTCCCCGTGATTCGGGACAACGAAAATCTGACGGGCATGCAGGGTTGGATACTCAATTTTCTGTTCCGCAGGGCAGAAAAGGGAGACGTGTTTCAGAAAGACGTGGAGGCGGAATTCAAAATTCGCCGATCCACCGCTACGGAGGCGCTGAAAAACATGGAAAAGAGCGGGCTGATCCGCCGCATTCCCGTGGATTACGATGCGCGCCTGAAAAAGATCGTTCTGACCGAACATGCAGAAGACATCAAAAAACAAATCGAATCGCAAATACTCAAGACGGAAAAGCGGTTGGTAGAAGGGTTTACCGACGCCGAAGTGGACGCATTTCTCAACTACGTAGAGCGGTTCAAAAAGAATCTTGAAAATGAAAGCGCCGAGTAGGCGTTTTTTATTGGGATGAATCATTTCACTCCCCCTAAACCTGGTAAAAATTTTATCATATAAGGAGACAGAACATGGTCAAAACTTTGGCGAAAAGTATCCGTGAGTATAAAACTCCGTCCATACTTTCCCCGATCTTCGTATCCATCGAAGTCATTCTCGAATGTCTGATGCCGCTCGTGATCATGAAATTCATCAGCGAAATCGAAAAAAGCGCGGTTTTGCGGATGAGCACCATCTGGTATTACGGCGGGATCCTGATCGGGATGGCGGTTTTATCCCTCATCACGGGCATGCTTTCCGGTCGTTTTGCGGCGCGCGCGAGCGCGGGGTTTGCAAAAAATCTCAGGAAAGACATGTATTACGCGATCCAGGATTATTCCTTCGCGAATATAGACAAATTTTCCACGTCCAGCCTTGTGACGCGTCAGACGACGGACGTCACCAACGTGCAGATGGCGTATATGATGATCATCCGCGTGGCGATCCGCTGTCCGTTCATGCTGATATTCTCGCTCGTGGCGGCATTCATCGTCAATCCTACGATTTCCTGGGTATTCCTTGCGCTCGTTCCGGTATTGGCGGCGGTGTTGGTATTCGTCATTTTCAAAACGCACCCGATCTTTGAAAAGGTGTTCCATAAATATGACAACATGAACCGCTCCGTCCGCGAGGATATCAAGGGGATCCGCGTCGTCAAATCCTTCGTGCGCGAAGATTTTGAAAAGAAAAAATTCGAAGCGGCGTCCGAGGACGTGTGCAAAGATTTTACGCTTGCCGAACGCATCATGGCGATCAACGGGCCTGTCATGCAGTTCTGCATCTGGCTTTCCTTCCTGCTCATCTTTTTGCTTGCGGCCATACTCACGCATAAGGGAACGGACGTTTTGAGCGATCAGCTCACCGTTCTGATCATGTATGCCTCGCAGATCCTTTCCGCGGTCATGCAACTTTCCATGGTCATCGTCATGATCATTATCGCGCGCACGTCGGGCGAGCGTATCGTCGCGGTTTTGAACGAAAAGAGCAACATCGTTTCTCCCGAAAACGCGGTCAAAGAAGTCAAAGACGGCGACATCGTCTTTGAAAACGTCAGTTTCAAATATGCCGCTACCGCAGAAAAATTCGCCCTTTCGGGCATAAATCTGCACATAAAATCGGGTCAGACGATCGGTATACTGGGCGGCACGGGCGCATCGAAATCGACGCTCGTCAACCTCATCCCGCGCCTGTACGATACGACGGAGGGCGCCGTCTATGTCGGCGGGGTCAACGTCAAAGATTACGATCTTGAAGCGCTCCGCAATAAAGTTGCCATGGTTTTGCAGAAAAACGTTCTGTTCTCGGGTACGGTCAAAGACAACCTGCGTTGGGGCAAAGAGGACGCGACGGACGACGAAATGCTGCGCGTTTGCAAACTTGCCTGCGCGGACGACTTTATCCAGCGTTTCCCCGACAAGTACGATACGTATATCGAACAGGGCGGCACCAACGTGTCGGGCGGGCAGAAGCAGCGCCTTTGCATCGCGCGCGCCCTTTTGAAGGATCCGAAAGTCTTGATCTTGGACGATTCGACGAGCGCGGTCGATACGAAAACAGACGCCATGATCCGCAAATCGTTCCGCGACGAGATCCCCAACGTCACCAAGATCATCATCGCGCAGCGCGTTTCCTCCGTGCAGGACGCCGACCAGATCATCGTCATGGACGGCGGCAGGATCAACGCGATCGGTACGCACGAAGAATTGCTCGCTACCAACGAGATCTATCAGGAAGTTTATTATTCACAGAATAAAATAGGCAATGCGAACGCTGTCGAAGGGCAGAAAGGAGGTGCTGCAAATGAGTAAATCGTCCGTAGCCGTCAGACCGGAAGAAATGCAGCGCAAGCCGAAAGGGCACAGTTTCAAATTGTTCGGCAGATTGCTCTCTTATCTCTTTCATTATTATAAAGGCCGTATGATCGCCGTATTTGTCTGTATCGCGATCACTGCGGCGGCAGGTATCAGTTCCACCTTTTTCATGGGGCTCGTTCTCGATAAGGTCATTTATCCTTTGGCGGGCAGCACTCTTTCGGACGGCACAATAGTTCCCCCGGTCGCGTGGTCTGCGGTATCGCAGGATTTGTTTTTCATCATCGGCGGCATGGGGCTGATGTATCTCGTGGCGCTCAGTGCTTCCGTCTTTTACAATCAGACGATGGCGATCGTAACGCAGGGTTTCCTGCGCCATATCCGCGACGACATGTTTTCCGAAATGCAATCGCTGCCCATCCGCTATTTCGATACGCATACGCACGGCGACATCATGTCCGTCTACACCAACGATACAGACGCGCTCCGTCAGTTGGTCTCGGTAAGCATTCCGCAGGTGTTTTATTCCTGCATCGCGGCGATCGCCCTGCTCGTATATATGTTCCTGTACAGTTTATGGCTGATGATCGTCGTGCTGTTCGGCGTCGTCCTGATGGCGCTCGTGGCAAAATTTGTCGGCAGCCGCAGTGCGCGCCACTTTATCCGCCAGCAGGAAGTCATCGGTAAAACGGAAGGTTATATTGAAGAGATGATGGGCGGGCAGAAGGTCATCAAAGTTTTCTGCCACGAAGAGCGCGCGAAGGAAGATTTCGATAAAATCAACGATGAACTGTGCGACGCTTCCGACAAGGCGAATGCCTACGGTAACATTCTGATGCCCGCCGTCATGAATATCGGCCATTTCGTGTTCGTGCTTACGGCGATCGTCGCGGGGATCCTCGTCAGTTTCAACGTGCGCAATCTCGACATCACCGGGTGGTCGGTGGGCGTCATCAGCACGACAGTGATCGCCATGTTCCTCAATATGTCCCGTCAGTTCTCCCTGAACATCGGTCAGGTCTCCATGCAGATCAACTCGGTCGTCATGGGCCTTGCGGGCGCCGGCCGTATCTTTGAACTTTTGGACGAAAAGCCGGAAACGGACGAAGGCTATGTTACGCTCGTCAACGCAAACATTGCCGAAGACGGCACGATCACCGAAAGCGCAGAGCGCACGGGCAAGTGGGCGTGGCGCCATCCTCATCAGGCGGACGGCACGGTCACTTATACCGAACTGAAAGGGGATATCCGCCTGTTCGACGTAGATTTCGGTTACGTTCCCGAAAAGATCGTACTGCACAACGTGAGCATCTATGCAAAACCCGGGCAGAAGATCGCGTTCGTCGGCGCGACGGGCGCGGGCAAAACCACGATCACGAACCTTTTGAACCGCTTCTACGACATTGCCGACGGCAAGATCCGTTACGACGGCATCAATATCAATAAGATCAAGAAAGGGGACCTTCGCCGTTCCATGGGCATTGTCCTGCAGGATACCAACCTGTTCACGGGCACGATCATGGAAAACATCCGTTACGGCAAACTCGACGCAACGGACGAAGAGTGTATCGAAGCCGCCAAACTTGCCAACGCGCACGACTTTATCACGCGGCTTCCCGAAGGTTACAACACCGTGCTGCGCCACGAGGCGTCCAATCTTTCGCAGGGGCAAAGGCAGTTGATCTCCATCGCCCGCGCGGCCGTCGCCGATCCGCCCGTGATGATCCTCGACGAAGCGACTTCGTCTATCGATACGCGTACGGAAGCGCTGGTACAAAAGGGCATGGATGCGCTCATGAAGGGCAGAACGGTATTCGTCATCGCGCACAGGCTCTCCACGATCCAGAATTCCGATGCGATCATGGTGCTCGACCACGGCAGGATCATCGAGCGCGGCTCGCACGAACAACTGATCGAACAGAAGGGCGTCTACTATCAACTGTACACGGGCGCGTTCGAACTGGAATAATTCCACCTCCGACGGAAAGAAAAAGAATCTGAGGAAAGAGGAACATGAATTACCAAGAGGTATTGCAAAAACATCTTCAAGTAATTGTCGGCAAACGATTGGATGCGCTGAATCTTGCATGTGAAATGATGATGTTCAGTTTCGAAAATTATGAACTCCATACGCTATGCCTTACACGTATCATTCTTGAAAATGATATTCTTGTAACGACCTCAGATTATCAGAGTTGGGATGGCGAAGTTGATACGAACAACGATGAATGGTATTTTGTAGAAAAATACGAATCTAAAATAGTAGGTGGTATTATAACATCGGTCAATGTTACTCCTTTGTATGATGTTGTTATTACAATGGATAACGGCGTAAGGATTGAATTGTATATAAACAACGGTTATCACCATTTTGACAGCAAGCATGAACAATGGGTATTTTTTAAGCGACATGACCATTCTCATCCGTTTATTACTGTTTTTAACAAAACGGTAAATATAGCAAAGAAATGTTAGTTGTTTTCCCGGTCACAGTTTTTCATGGTTTATATTTGTGAAAACTTATAAAGTAAAGCCGTGTGTTTTCAGGGCAAAGATATAAGAGGCTAATGAAAATTGTCATTAGCCTCTTATATTGTCTAAAATACCCTATGGTAATCTCCGATATCGGCGAGAGCCTTGTGCGTGTATTCTTCGCGTTGCCGCGTATTTTTATAGCGGCAGCCGCCTGCAAATCGGCCGATCAGGCAAAGCGGAAAGATCCGGCTCCGGCCGCCGTTTTGCCGTCGATATATTCCGAGACGATATCCGCGATCAGAAGATGTCCCTTCGCGTTCGGATGAATGCCGTCGTCCGAAATATAATCGGCGCAATCCGTTTTCAAAAGAAATTCCGTCCTGAAATCGATAAAGTCGCAGCCGTACGCGGCGGCGCATTTCAGGATGGCGGCGTTGTAGCATTCCTGGTGGCGCGCAATGTTCGTTACGTCTCCCGCAAAAAATTTCAGTATCTGCTCTCTTTCGGCCTTTTTGCAGATCACATTGTCAAAATATCTTTGCGAAGACACGGGCGGCAGAGAGATAAATACGGGCAAAAGGCCGCGGCTTTTGAATTTTTCGGTCACTTCGCCGAGCATTTCTTCAAACAGGGGAAGGGGCGTGTTGGGCAGGTGGTATCCGAACGGATCTTCAGATACTTTTTTCCAATCGTAATCGCAGTCGTTTCCGCCCAAAGCGATTACGGCTTTTTTGCGGGCAAAGTCTCCCGTGTTATCCAGAAAGGTATCGAAAAGTCGCTTTTCCCTGCATTTTCTCAGCGTTTGCCCGAATGCGGAAAAATTATCGATGCGCAGCCCGTATCGCTCCGCCACGATGACCGCGGCATTCCGCCCGATGCGGCAGATCTTGCCCTCCTGTAAAAACAGTCCTTTGGAAATGGAATCCCCGAACAGCGCAACGGCTGTGTTTTTTCTTTTGGTGCTGTCAACTTTTATTTCCATATCGGTTGCCTCGTTTTTCAGAATTTTCGTTCTCGCGCGGTCATGTTTCCGCCTCTTTCAATCATATGCTTTCTTTTCGGATAAGTAAAGAAACCGTTTGCGGTTTTGCCTATACCGCCCGTTCTTTCGCGGTAGAGTTCAAAATATTTCATTCTACCGGCAGTAGAGTGCGTAAAAAAACAGTAAAAAATGCCCTTTGAACCGTTGAAAAATCATGTTTCTGTGGTATAATGATGGTATGGAAGATCTCAGGGCGGTGGTTGCGCAAAATCTGGTCCAATGCAGAAAAAGCGCGGGGCTTACGCAGTTGCAACTGGCCGAAAAACTGAATTATACGGACAAAGCCGTCTCCAAATGGGAAAGGGGAGAAAGCCTTCCCGATCTTACGGTGCTTGTGGCGCTGTCCGAACTGTACGGCGTCAGCGTAGACTATTTCGTGTCAGAACACAAAAAGCCGCCGATCGCTCCGCAGAAGCGGAACCGCCGACGGATCGTGTTCGCTCTTTGCGGCATCGGTATCATCTGGTTCGTCGCAACGGCGCTGTACGCGATCCTCTACGTGAGCGGGCTGAGCAGAGAACGCATATGGTTGTCCTTTGTATATGCCATTCCCGCAAGTTTTATTCTTCTCGTCGTATTCAGCGCGGTCTGGTGGAACAGGTATGTGACTTTTGCGTCCGTATCCCTGCTCCTGTGGTCCGTCCCGCTGGCGCTCTGGCTCACGATCGAGGCGGGCGGTACGTGGCTTTTATTCGCGGTGGCGGCGCCTCTGCAGGCATTGGCCGTGTTCTGGTTTCTTTTGCGTCCGCGAAAGTCAAAATAATTGCAAAAATGCCGTATATATGGTATACTGTTAACCGATGCGCCCCGCGTCGGCGCGGATATTTCGTCCGGGGGCGCGCCGCTGTCAAAATTTTCTCCCGCCGCATACGATAAAGGTGACGCAAATGCGCGCGGGGAGGCGATGGGTGTGCAGCAAAACAGGGCGATCATCCGGTTGGATTATATACGCGAGAATGCAAGGATGCTGAAATCGGCGGCTGGCGGAGCAGGGCTCTGCGCCGTCGTAAAAGCGGATGCTTACGGTCACGGCGGACCGGAAGTCGCGTCTGCTTTGGAACGTGAATGCGACATGTTCGCCGTCGCCCTCGTTGAAGAGGGGGTGGAACTGCGCGTCGGCGGCATTGCAAAGGACGTCCTTGTCCTGCAGCCCGCTTTAAGCGAAGAGGAAGCGCTGCGCGGCGCCTGTTCCGGCCTGATCATGACCGTTGCGGACTGCGGCGACTATGCTCTGCTGCTCAAAACGGCTGAAAAATACGGGCTCGCGATCCGCTGTCATATCAAACTCAACACGGGCATGAACCGTCTCGGGTTTGACGGTCGGGAATTCAGAGAATTCTGCCGCGGCATGCTGTCCGACAGGATTAGCGTCGAAGGGATCTATTCACACTTTTATATGCCGTCCGACTCCGGGGTCACGCAGTTACAGTACGACACATTCTGCGGCTTTCTTCCCTTAGCGGAAAAGACGTTCGGCAAACTTGTAAAGCATATCTCCGCAACGGGCGGTATCCTTTGGGGGAAGTATCGTTTGGATATGGTGCGCCCCGGCATCGGCCTGTACGGCTATCTTCCCGAAGGGTTTGCAGGCGCGCTTGCCCTGAAGCCCGCCATGGCGGTTTGGTCCACGGCAGTCGCCGCACGGAAATATCGCGGCGGCGGTGCGGGATACGGCGCATATTCGGGCGGCGGCACCCTTTCCTGCGTGCGGTGCGGCTATGCGGACGGTTTCTTCCGCCGCGGCGGCCTGGGCAACGTAAACGCTCTGTGCATGGATTCTTACGTGACCCGCGGAAAACTGGAAAAATATTCCGACGTGTGCGTCTTTTCGGATGCGGACGGCTACGCGGAGAAAAACGGCACCATATCATACGAAGCGCTCGTCAGCGTAGGCAGGCGGGCGGTCAGGATCTACGAAGACAATGAATGACGCAAACGAAAAACGCGAACTGCGGCGGCGCATGAAACGGCTGCGCGCAGAAGATGAACGTCGGGCAGAGCGCGATGCGAAGATCGCCGAATATTTTTTCACTCTGCCGGATATCCTTTCGCACGAAAGTTTTTTTATCTATAACTCTTTTTCGACGGAGGCGGACACGAGCCGCATGATCGCCCGCCTTTTGTCCGAGGGCAAACGGGTAAGCCTTCCGCGCGTCGAGGGGAAGGATATGGTTTCCGTTCCGTATGTGGGACAGGCCCTCGTCAAAAGTCCTTACGGGATATTGGAACCCGAAGGGGAAGCGGATGAAGAGGTCCCCGAAGTGTGCGTCCTGCCCCTTCTGGCGGCGGACAGGCAGTTCAACCGCCTCGGTTACGGGGGCGGCTTTTACGACAGATTTCTGTCCTTGCCGCACGTATATAAAGTGGGCGTGTGTTATGAATATCAGATTTTGGAAAAAATTCCGTCCGAACCGCACGACGTGCGTTTGGACGCATTGGTCACGGATGCCGGCGTGATTTTACGGAGGAAATTAAAATGAATGAAAAGCGTTCCATAATGGGTTCGGTGTTCGAATATATAAAGAGAGCGGCAACGCCCTTTTTGCTGAATCTCATGTTCGGGCTGACGATGTTTGCCGTCGCGCTGATCGACATTACTGCGCTGAAGATCGCATTGATGGCCGTACTGTTGGCATGTACGTTGCTGTCCAATTTCATTTTCAGCCGCAGCGCAGGAGAACTTGCGTATAAAGCAAAGGTGGCTGGAGAACTCAAAAGGCAGGGACTTCCCGCGGGCATGACTTTCGGCGGAAAAAAAGCGTATTCCCCGTACAAGGAATATGCTCCTTACAAAGGATTTGTGATCGCGCTGGTCTCCGAACTTCCCGCGATCGTACTGCTCGTCATCATCGGCATTACGAACAGCGGAACGGTCAAACTTGCGTTATGGATCGCGGCGGGCTGGTCGATCATTCCCGTCATGGCGATCAGCATGAACGCGAGTTATTATTTCGGATTTCTTCTGTGCGCCGTCTTTGCCGCGGTAGGGGGCGTCGCGTATATCATCGGCGGCGGAAGGGAAAAACTCCGCCAGTTTGCTCTTGCGCGGCGGACGCAGCAGATCGACGCAGCCAGAAGCAAGGGGGAAGACCTTTGAGGATCATAGCGGGAAAATACAGGGGAAAAACGCTCGCCGCCTTCAAGGGCAGAGATATCCGTCCTACGGCGGACAGGGTCAAAGAATCCCTTTTCAATATTCTTGCGCCCGAGATCAGTGGCGCAAACGTGCTCGACCTGTTTTGCGGAAGCGGCGGGGTCGGGCTGGAAGCGCTCTCACGGGGCGCGGACTACGTTGTTTTCAACGATATGTCCAAAGACAGCCTTGCGGTACTGCGCAAAAACTGCGCGGCGCTGCGCGTGAATCCGAAGATTTACAACCTCGATTTCAGGGAACTTCTTTCCTCGCTCGACGTAACATTTGATATTATTTATATCGATCCGCCGTATAAAAGCAATTACGGCAGAGAGGCTTTGGAGATCATCGCGCGGCGCGGCCTTCTGAATACGGGCGGCGTTGCGGTTTTTGAAAGCGACAGGCCGTTCGAAGGCGAAGCGGGGCTGATCCGATATGACGAAAGAAAATACGGCGTGACGTATCTGACCTTTTTTTCGCCCGACTGATCGGTCCGCCGACGGCACATTTGCGGTATTTTTCCGTAGGGAGGTAAAGAAAAATGAAAAAATGTCTCTTTGCGGGCACGTTCGATCCGCCCACGCTCGGGCATAAGGACATCGTCCTCAAATGTCTTGAAATATTTGACGAAGTGATCGTCGCGATCCTCATCAATCCGAACAAGCGCCCGCTGTTTTCCGAAGAAAAGCGCCTTTCCATGCTCAAAAAGGTCTTCGCCGCATATCCGCGCGTGCGGGTGCTCTCGTACGACGGGCTTACGGTCGACCTTCTGAAAAGGGAGGGAGTCCGCTTTTACGTCCGCGGGATCCGCAACGGCACCGATTACGATTACGAAGCACAGTTGAATTATATCAACGTGGACATGTATAAAGAAATGATCACCGTATTTCTGCCCACGCGGCAGGAATTTCTGCACATCAGTTCCGGGCTGGTCAAAGACGCGCTGCGTTTTCATAAAAACGTCGATGCGTACGTGCCCGAAGAGATCAGGGGGGATTTGCTGAAATACACGCAAGAGGCGGAAAAGAATGTTTAAAAAGGAAAAAAGGATCCCCGAAGCGGCGGAAATTTTGCAGGAGGCGCCGCTTCCTCCCGAATTAAAAGAGATCAAGGCGGAGCGGGACAGGCTTGCCTCCGAAGTGATCCGCGGCGAAACGGACAAACTGCTTTTGATCATCGGCCCCTGTTCGGCGCACGAAAGCAAACCCGTGCTCGATTACGTGGAAAGGCTGGGCAAACTCAACGAGAAGGTAAAGGACCGCATCGTCATCGTCCCGCGCATCTACACGAACAAACCCCGCACGAAAGGGGTTGGATATAAGGGCATGTTCACCCAGCCCGACCCGAAAAGCAAAGAAGACATCCTCAAAGGGATCCTGACGATCCGCCAACTGCATATCGATGCGATCGGCGCGAGCGGGCTTTCGGCTGCGGATGAAATGCTGTATCCCGAAAATTACGCATACGTCGAAGATCTGCTCACGTATATCGCCATCGGCGCGCGTTCGAGCGAAAATCAGATGCACCGTCTGGTCGCCAGCGGCATCGAACTTCCCGTGGGCATCAAAAACCCGATGAGCGGATCCGTCCCCGTGCTTCTCAACTCCATCTATGCGGCGCAGAGCGGCGGACAGGTGTTCAAGTATCATAACTTTCAGGTCCGCGCCTCGGGCAACGATCTCGCGCACGCCGTTCTCCGCGGCGCGGTCGACGGATACGGAAACGATATTCCCAATTTCCATTACGAGACGGTCATGAAGGTGATCGAAGGGTATGCGAAAACGGGCCTGAAAAACCCGGCCATCGTCATCGATGCGAACCATTCCAATTCGGGCAAACAGTACAAACAGCAGATCAGGATCGTGGAAGAAGTACTCAACAACAGGCTGTACGACAACGACTTCAAAAAATACGTCAAGGGCTTCATGATCGAAAGTTTCATCGAAGAGGGCTGTCAGAAAGAGGATGTCGTATACGGCAAGTCGATCACCGATCCCTGCCTCGGGTGGGAAGATACCGAAAGGCTTGTCCTCGATATTGCGGAAAAAGTATAAGGAGAAGGGCGCTCGGCATGCAAAAAAACACCTTTTCCGCGCCGCTGTATGCGGTAAGCGATATCAAGATCAGTTATCTCGGGCCGGAAGGCAGTTATTCTTCCGTCGCGATGCAAAATCTCCGCCCGCACGAAAAAATGCAGGGCTTGCCCTGCAAAAGTTTTTACGCGGCCGTGCAGGCAGTGCTGGACGGGGAGGCGGAGTATGCCGTGCTCCCCGTGGAAAATACGCTGCAGGGCGCGGTCACGCAGAATCTCGATTTGCTGTATGCCAACCCCGACCTGTACGCTGTCCGCGAATATGTTCTGAAGATCGAGCACCGCCTCATCGCCAAAGAGGGGACCCGCCTTTCGGATATACGCCGCGTCTATTCGCACGAACAGGCGATATTGCAATGCGGAAAATTTTTGGCGCGGGAACTGCCGCAGGCGGAGATCGTCTATACCGATTCGACGATGCAGAGCGTTTCGTGTATCCGCAGTGCGGAAGAAGCGGGGATCGTCGGAGCACACGTCCGCGAGAAGGGGCTTGTTTTTCTGTCCGATAATATCGCCGACGAGCCGAAAAACTTCACGCATTTTCTTTTGGTCGCAAAGGGGAGGGCCTCTCTTCCTCCGCACAGTACGTACGTATATTTTGCGGCGACCTGCCCGCACGAGCCGGGCGCGCTTCTGAAAATGTTGCAGATTCTTGCGGTGTACGATCTGAACATGACGAAGATCGAATCTCGGCCCATCAAAAATTCGCCGGGGGAATACTGCTTTTTTATCGAGTTCAAGGGCGACGTTGCGGATAAAAACGTCTGCTTTGCGCTCAACCGTCTGGCGGAATACACAAAAAATTTCAAACTTTTGGGCTGTTATTGAGTTTTATAAGAATATCTTGCACATAAGCAGGCAGACGAGGGCGGCTGCAACGGCCTGGATCAGTTTCATGCCGACAAACCGGCCTCCCTTTACGCCCGCTTTTTTCAGATAGCCGAGTTGCTGGGCAAGAATGCACGCTCCGCCGAAGGTCACCAAAAACGCGGCGAGCGGCAGCGTTGACGGGCCGAATGCGGACAGCGCCTTCGCGCCGCGCGTCACTTCCAGCAATCCTTCCGTAAACGCTCCTGCGGCGTTTTCCATGCCGAACAGGGAAAAGACCTTTCCGAGCCCCATCGAAAGGGGCCAAAGGATCCTGAAGTCGGTCAGCATTTCGATCAATACGTAAAACACGGTAATAAATCCGCCCACGCACAAAATGGATATGACCGCGCCGTACACGCTCTCGTAAAGCACGTTGTCCGCGCGCAGGGTTGCGGTTTTGGGCGGGGCCTTTTCTTCTTTTTTATAAAATCTCGCAGCGATCATAGATACGGCGATCACGGCGAAAAGGTGAGAGGCGAACAAGATCAGCCCCGCCGCTTTGCTTTGAAACATTGCGCTTCCCACGCTCCCGATGACGAACATCGGCCCCGACGTGGAACAGAGCGCGCTCATCCTCGAGGCCTGCTTGTTGTCGATCAGCCCGTTCTCGTACAGGTCCGCGATGATCCTGCTGCCTACGGGGTATCCCGATAAAATGCTCATAACAAAACAATAGGAAGATATGCCCGGCAGGCGGAACGCGCTTCTCGTCAGAGGGGTAAGAAAAGCGGACGCTTTGGAAACCGCTCCGAGTTTTGTCAGGATCGCCGTGAGCACGAAAAAGGGGAACAGCGTGGGCACCACGAAATTCAGCCATATGCCGAGTCCCTTCGTGCAGGCGTCGGAATATCTTTCGGGAAAGATCGCAAGCAGTACGATGATGCAGAGCACGGCGGCGGAAGCGGCCGCCGCAAGTCTTTTTGCGGATTTTGTCATACATAATATTTTTATGGACAAGGAGCGAAGAATATGAAAAAGACTTTGGGCCTCGCGCTCGGCGCGGGCGGTGCCCGCGGCGTTGCGCATATCGGATTTCTGAAAGCGCTGGAAGAGGAGGAGATCCGCGCCGATTACGTATCGGGTTCGTCGATGGGTTCGGTCGTCGGCGCATGCTACTGCAAAGGGATGTCCCCGGACAAAATGCTGGAAGTCGTCAAAAACCTCAAATTTTTCGACGTCGC
>ERZ1106932.244-NODE-244-length-19267-cov-10.320529_pt1 | contig 19267 bp, 16 predicted proteins | sample MGYA00403665_ERZ1106932 | MGnify/ENA primary metagenome ERZ1106932 (study PRJEB35170, sample SAMEA104062448) | human gut metagenome | biome: human gut; feature: human-associated habitat; material: faeces | place: Denmark | collected 2012-08-24 ... | reverse complement strand
TGTATCGTAATACAGGCAATTCCGCAGGCTCTCCGTCGCGCGGGGATCGAACAGCGCGAAATGTACGCCCTCATGCTGAAAATATTTTAATTCATATATTATCTCGTTTTTTCCTTCGTTTACGTAAGGGGTCAGGTCGCTTTCGAAAAAATTGACGTCGAAAGCGCTTTGCGTTCTTTTTAAAGACTTTCCGTTCAGCGTCAATTTCAAAAAATCGCTCTTTTCGGCGAACAGTTTCAGCGGCATTTTTTCTTTTGCGAAGAAGTTATGCCTTACCCATACCGTACCTTTATAATCCATGCGGAGCAACTCTTCCGCTATGTCGGGCAACGGCCTTTCCCGAGAAAAAATCTCCCCGTCGAAACCTACCTCCGCATGATCCAAAAGAAGGTAGTTTTCGGTTGTTTTCACGACGGAAAACTCGTCCGTTTTATCTTCGGAAAAACGCTTTATCCTCTCGTTCTTCAAAGGAACGTCCTTGATAAAAACGCAGCCTTCTCCAGCGCGGAGCAAAATTTCGTCCTCGGCAGGCGCAACGGAAAGCGTTCCGATCTCCGCCTTCACGTATTCCGCCGATAAACCGTCTATTTCGACTTTCGCCGCCCTTTTTCCCGAAAGATTTTTTACGAAAATAAACTCGCCGAACACGCCGCTTCTCGACGTAACGAAACATTTCCCTTCCGTTACCCTTGCGCGCACTCTCCTGCCGTTTACGATATCGTTCAGCGAACAGTTGGATAAAAGTCGCGCGTCGGCTCGTTTTCCGTCGATATATCCGACGGGCGCCGACACCAACAATCTGCCGCCGAATTCCTGCAATAATTTCAGCGTGGCGCCCGCAACGGACTTCAGTTTCGGTAAAATGACCGTTTTATAACTGCTGTTCCCCACGGTAAGAACGTTCTTTTCCGCCTTTCCGTATTTTGCGAGCAACGTTTCGTCGAGCAGTTCGTACGTAACGCCGTTTTTATTTAGGAAAGCGAGCAGATTTTCAAGATCTTCCTCCAATGACCGAACGCTCTCGCCGTCGTCTTCCCGCACATAATCCAAATACGCGCTCTGCATGGGGAGCAAAACCGCAGCGTCAACGTTTGCCGACGTGTTTGCGACGATAAATCCGAGTTTAGTGAAATAGTCGTTAAATACGGCGAACGCCCGCTGTGAGCCTGTATGCGCCGAAAAAACGGGAGGATGGTCTATTTTTCCCTGCCCGGCGACGGAATAGGGTACGAGATGCTGGCACATCATATTTACGCCGCAGAAATACTGATATTCGGCAAGATGTTTCAGTTCTCTGTAATTCACGTCGTATCCCGCGCAGCCGAAAGTTTCTGTCAGCACGCGTTTTTCCCCAGCTGTGCCGACGCACTCGCCACTTGCAAAGGGGCGAGAAGATTTCCACACGTCCGACCAAGCCAGTCTATGGCGGGAATATTTTCGTACTCATATGTAGGCATGACGCCCGCGCCGCCCCACATCTGCCCGTGCAGGCTCCCCTCCTCCACGGAATGCCCCGTCAGCTTACAGTTATGAGCCTCGCACCAGTTGTACAGTCGTTTATAATAATTTTCCGTATACAGTCGGTTGAGCAGAGTATAATACCGCACTCTGAAAGGGTACCCCTTCTCGCTCTGCACGAAAAGATAGATAAGCCCATCTTTTAAATCTTCGCCGTAGCGCGCGTGATATTCTCTTTCCGCCATGCGGGAATAAGGCGTGGCCCACCTGTAATACTGCGGTTCGTCCGTAAAAAACCCGACGAACTCCTTTCCGAAACGACTGCCGAACCGCGAATAATATCGTTCGTGTGTAACGTTTAAAAAAGCTTCCGTCACTTCGGGATTTAAGATATCCGTATTCGAAGGGCTTGTGCGCAGATACACGGTATGATACGCCGCCTCGTCTTTCCGCTCGCTTTTTATACGCACGTATCCGCCGTTTTCGGCCTTGAACACGGCGAAAGCGGCGCGATCGAAAAAGGGCAACGTTTTGTATTCGAGGTACTGCGCCCTGTATTCCTCTTTTTTCAGCAACAAGCCGCCCGCAAAACCGCTCGGCCAGCCGTTGTCGTCGTATATCCATGCGCGCATGCCCAGCCTCTTTGCCGCATCGAGGCACGCCTCTACGCAGGAAAACCATTTTTTACCGAGATATTCCGTTTTTAAACCGGTGCGCGCATGGATAATGAAGCCGCCGATTCCGACTTCATGCATCCTTTCCGCCTGCCGTACAAGTTCCTGTTCGTCGAGCTCGTTGTTCCAGCTCCAAAACGGAATACTCTTATAATCTGAGAGGTCTTTTTCCAGTTCCCGTTTTAATTCCGTCCAACCCATATCTCAACCGATCTTCGCTTTAAATCGCATGACGTCCGTGCCGTTATGTCCCGAAAGAATTGAAAACGAATCTCCCACGACATAAGGCTGCCCGCTGTTGTCTTCCGAAACGATCGCCGTATAGTGATTGCCGAAATACGTACCGTTATAAATCACCCGCCGCGGCTCGCTCCAGCAGAGCATGTCAGGGCTCGTCCGCAGTTCCATGATGCCGTCCACGAGATTTTTCGAATCGACGTTACAGTTGGTATGCGTGGAAGACATGACGAAAATTTTATGTTCTTTGGAATAGACCACGCGCGGATGCCACGCATTAAACACTATGGGACTTTCTTTGCCGAGATTGCCGGCTTCGCAGAATTCGCCGTTATAATATTTGACGAAATCGCCCATCACGCCGTCGCTGCGCTTTCTCGTACGGGCAGCGTAAACGTCGCAGGACTGCCAAAGTCCCGTTTCCGAATCTATTTTTAAAAGATTATAGTAAAGATAGATATATTCCCCGTCAGGTTCGGCAAAGAGCGAAAAATCGCCGCACCCAAGGCACGTGATCCCCTTTTTTTGTCCTTTCACGACGGTGTGGTCGGGTATGTATTTTTCACTGAAACAGACTTGCTCCGAAGTCAGCACCCAGCGGTCGAACGTCCATGTACGCCCCTCGTCATCCGAATGCATCAGTCCGATATGTCTGAAATCGGGTTCGCCGTCCCCCTTGCCGTCTATAACGTACCCTGTGCCGTGGCCGTTCCACCCCGATTCGTTGTGAAAAAAACAGAAAAACCTGTGCGTTCCCGGACAGATATATAACCCGAAAGGCCAGATAGAACCGCGCGGCAGGATATCTTCGGGATATTTCACCCCGCAGAAAGCGCTGCCCGCCCTGCCGACGTCGAAAGCGGTATCGATGGGATAAACTTCTTTCAAATCGTCCAGACAAGTACCGCAGAACATGCCTATATGCCCCATATGCGTATGTCCGCTCATCGCCCAGAGCCTGCCGTCCGTATCCCGATACATAGGCGTGGTTCCGTCCTGGTAAACGCCGTATTTGTTCATGAACGGCGATTCCGTCTTTTCCTCGATCGTAAAAACGTTGTTTTTAAAGAAATTTTCCATTTGTCCCTCATAAACTGAATAAAACTATCGCGGCGACTCCCGCGGCTATGCCGACGGCCGCCTTTAAACTGAGTTTTTCCTTAAAAAAAACGGCGGAGAACACTGCGGCGACGATAACCGACCCGCCCAGAACGCAGGGATACAGAAAAGCGCCTGTTACCCTTGTGGAAAGATAAGTGACGGACAGATTGACGATCCCCACGCCGGCCGCGTTGAAAAGTAAACTCTTTTTGTTGTTTTTTAGCGACAAAAAATCGCTTCCGAACGATCTTTTCGCACAAGCCGCAGGAATATAAACGGCAAGGGCGAACAGCGCGACGAAAGAAAAGCTCAAAGCCGTCATTGAAAAAACACCCGCGCCGCCCATCGCCGTCTGCTCGCTCTTTTGTATCACGCTCGAAAGCCCGTTCGTCAGAAAAGCGATCGAGTTGAAAATAAGCCATTTTCCCCTGTGTTCCGCGCGGGCCTCCCCTCTGTTCAAAACAATGAGCAGAAGAGAAACCGTCATGAGCGCGAGCGCCGAGAAAAACAGCCACGGATTATATTTTTCCTGCCAGAAAATTATTCCCGCCGAAGTGGGAATGACCAGACTCAACGCATTCACGAGATTGGTCTTGGACAGGCTCCCGTATTCCATCGCAGCGTAAAGAGCGTAATTGCATATGACGAAATTAACTGCAAACACCGCCCCGTACAGCACGACGGTAAGCCCGATCTTTTCTCCCGAGAAAAAGAACGCCGCCCACATGCAAAGCGCGACGATCGCGGAAAAGACGCCGATATTGAGCATCTTCTCCCACATGCTCCGCGCGTTGCTGTACTTTTTGCCCAAAGCGCTGAGCGCGACGAAGACGGCCGTCAACACCGTAAGAAAGTAATGAATGAACATGGCCCGCCCCGCGCCCCGTCAGACGACAATTCCGCTTTCGGCGATCCTCTCGCCGTCGAAAAGAAACGTTTTTACTTCAAACGCTTTCAGTTCCGCCCGCGCGCATTTACCGCATATTTCGATATTTGCGCAATGTTTTTCGGCGTTGTTGTTAAACAACCCTGTCTGCATTTTCCGAAAGCCTCCATGCATACGGCATACCCGCCGCCTCGCCGAACGGATGGCGGGTTACGGCGGTATCTTTGTATGCGGGCGCGGCAAAGGCCGTACCTAATGCAAAAATGCCTGCCGAAACGGCAAACACGAGCGAAAGCATAAATAATGCGATTCTCTTTGATTTTCTCATTTTTTCTCTCCTTATACTGTTTTAGCGAACAATTCTCCGCGGAGCTGTCCGCCAACGACTTTTTGCATATTTCAATACGCAAAAAGAAACGTCCTTTTTTATAACGGGCGAAGTTCCCCCGTTTCCGCCGACCTTCTCCGATTTCCAGGTACGGGCGTATTTTTATTGTAATACGGAAAGACGCAGATTGCAATGCAGTATTTTCCGCTGTCTGGATTATTATGAGATGTTTTTACGTTCGGTATTGCTTTTGATGGAGATTTATGCTATGATTTTTATGGAGGTAGGCCGTGAAAATACATTCTGTCAGTTTGAAATCCCTGCCGAATATCGTATTCGCGCATCAATATACTTCTGAAAATTATGATATGGAATTTCCGGAACAACCGAATTTCATAGAAATTTCTTACATTCAGAACGGGGAGATCACCATTATAAAGGAAAATGAAATAGAACGAGTGCCGGAAAACGCCATCATGATCAGCATACGAAAGGAAAAGGAGCGAACATTGGCGTATGCAGGGCAAAGTCATATCACGGTAGGTTTTACCGTAGAACTGGGCGACGGCGACGAATTACAGCTGCCGAATTACGCCGTTTTCCCCAACGCCAAAAAATACTACGAGAGGCTGAATCATATCGTAAAGGAGTTCACACTTCAGCGCAAGACGACGACGGGCATCGCCGGCATGTTATTCACCCTCCTCGCAGACATTGATACAGAATACCGTAAATTTTTATCGCCTCGCGACACGAACTATAGCGAAAAACGCTATGCCGAGCGTGCGAAACGATACGTCGTCAATCATCTTTCGGAAAAAATTTACGTAGCGGACATAGCGCGGGCAACGGGGCTGAGCGTAGGGTATCTGAGCAATCTGTTCCGGCGCGTTACGGGGCAAACGCTCGTTGAATATGTTAATATCACAAAATTGCAAAAAGTCAAGGAACTTACGGAAATCCGCAAAATGACGGTACGGGAAGCAAGCGCCTCCTTGGGATATGAGGATGAAAATTATGTTTCGAGAATATATAAAAAATATTTCGGATGTAATCTGACGGAATCTTGATACATATCGATTCTATCAAACGACGCGTTTTTTGCAAACGCTTTATAAAACGAATCTTTAACATCTTACTCAATTAAATACGAAAAAAGAGGGCGAATTGTTTCAATCTCCCTCTTTTAACTTTTAAAATTAGGTTAATTAAATTTTATTTAAATTTATAAATACTTCTTATTTTTAAATTTTAATTTTTTAAACATACTTTTTATCAAGTTCTTGTAATATTTAAATTCTTTTGTCCAAAACGTGCATAATATAAACAAACTATTCGGAATTATTAAGCAAATCGTTAATTTTAATATAAAGTATCCTATACCATTGTTTAACAAATTAACTATTATATATGTGACATAAGTTACTATAGATGTAATAATCAATATAAAAAAGATTTGTAGTAAATATTTCATAAATGAACCATTAAAGCCTTTTTTTATCAAAACAAATATTTCAATAGGAATAGCAATAAATAACGTAGAAATAGAATACCCCAACATTATACCGAATACGCCATAGTATTTTCCCAAAATTAAAGCTAATGAAATACCTATTGCGGCCTCAACTAATGGTTTATATTGATCATATACAAATAGACCTTTGGCATCTCTAAAAGAAATTGTACTTTTTCTCAAATATTGAATGCTTTGATAAAATGCGATCATTATAACTGTTTCAATATTAAAAATCATATTTTGCCCTAACCAAATTTCCATAAAAGGATTATATAAACAGACATAACAGATAAAAGTAAAATAACCTAACCATAAAGATACATAATTCAACTTGTTATATAAATCAATTTGCTTATCAACCGATTCTTCTGCACAAAGATTACCAATACTTGCAGTTAATGCTGTAAAAAATATATTTATAAACGACGTCACCTGCGTCGCAATCATAATATAATTACCGTATAAACTTGTTTCTTGTAACCCTACCAATGCAGAAACAACGATTGTACTTGTATTTATAATAATAACCGAACCAATTTTATGGAACATCATTGCTTTTACATTTTTTAATATTTCCCGCGTATCTTTTTTTAATAATTTTTCATTTTTTAATTGCAATAGATAAGGATATTTCTTATTAGCAATTATTTGAATTATTATATTATTAATAATTGTTTTAGCCAACATAGTTAATAAAAATACGTAATAGTTTTTTGTTAAATATAAAAAAACAACTTGTACAATTGTCAAAATTATATTGGCCGAATAATCAACCGAAGTCGTAATATAGGAACATTGATCTGCATTTATAATAGTTCTTTTATATGCAAGCAGATAACTAAAAACCGTATTTAATAAAAATATTATATAATAAATTCTTAATTGGCCGAGCGAAAACGGTAGGTTATTAATATCTTCCTTGATAACGTATTGTAAAAAAGGTATACATAAAGACCCTAAAAACAAAACAACTAACGCAATTATTCTGTATACTTTTTTATAAAAGTTCATTAAGGCCGCAATTTGTTCATGATCCTGAATACTAAGAGGTTTATATAAAGCATACGCAATTGCACCGCCAAATCCTAATTCAGCTAAATTTAAAGCGTTCAATATACCAGTAAATAAATAATTAACGCCATTATATTCGTTACCGAGAAGGCTGATAAATATGGATTTAGAAAAGAATGAAACGGCGAGATAAATTATCATTCCGCACAAACCAAATATAGTATTTTTCATTGATTTTCTTACTCGGGATCCAGCCATTTTTACTCCTTTATTTTCCTTTTATTAACTTTCTTATACTATTTTTTATAGTTAAATATTGTAAATATGGCAAACTTAATTTAAACTTTAAAATCTTATAAATTCGTGAATATCCCCTGTTTTTCTTTACAGACCTCATTTCTTTTATCAACTTTTTAATCCTTATATCGCTCAACACTTGTTTAATATATTTCTTTTTTTCATTATATGTAATTTCTGAACGCAAAATAAAACAGTAGACATTGTTGATAAAAAAATAAAATTTTGCTTCATCTATAGCTTTTTCAGAAAATATGTTTTGATAAGGTTCGTAAATCTTTGTTGTCAAATACCAATCATTAAAATATTCTTCACTATACTTACCTGTTATAGAAAAAGGCTGCCTAACATAAAAATATAAATCCTTGTTCAGATAATAAATCTTTTTACATGTTAACATCGCAGGATGAGTCAACATAGTATCTTCAGCTATCGTAACCTTTTCTGTATGATTCTTTATAACATCCACCAGTATTTCCTTTTTAATAACTTTATTCCATCTTGCTCCCGATATATATTTTCCGTCTTTTAAATTCGGCAATAAATGTTTGTAAAATTCAGCTATATTATAGTCTTGTTCATACAAGCCTTCCTGAACTCCAAAGTCGACAGATACGGTTTTATTTTCATTATAAAAATATTTGTAATTACATATAACGCAATCCAGCTCATATTTATCCACTAGTTCCATCATGTTTAGATACATAAAGCTACTTATAAAATCATCGCTATCTACAAAACCCACATAGGGAGCTTGAGCCTCTTCAATTCCTCTTTTCACCGTAAAAAACAGTCCCTCGTTTTCTTTATGAATTACACGAAAACGATTATCTTTTTTCACATATTCATCACAAATAGCGGGACATTTATCTGGTGAGCCGTCATCAAGTAAAATACACTCAAAATCCTTAAAAATTTGATTTCTTATACTTTCCAAACACCTTGTCAGATATTTTTCCACTTTATAAATCGGAACTATGATACTCAACTTCATGCCAAATGCTCCTTAAAAATTGCAACCGCAGATTTTAATCCGTCAATAATATTATACCGCATTTTGCATGGCAGTATATTTTCAAGTTTTGAACTATCTAAAATCCCATTAGTAAAAGGCGCAACACCTTGGTCATCATTTTGAAATTCCGCATCAATTTCGAAAGTTGCACACGTTAGTTTACATATATTTTCGGCAAGTTCGCGGATTGATGTAATGCTGTTACGATTAGCAATATTAAAAATACCGTAAATTTTTTTTGAGAGCAAAAATAAAATGCTTTCAACAACGTCAGCGACATAGATATACGATCTAACCATAGCGCCAGAACTTCTTAAGGTTATCTTTTTTTTATTTAGAGCCATACGTATAAATTCCGGTACAACTCTATTATCGTTTGCAGAAAAATTTCCTCCGTAACAATATGCAATTCTGGCAATCAAAAAATTTATTCCATATTGTTTATTATAACTTACAATTAAGTTTTCCGCCAAACGTTTACTTTCCGTATAACAGGAACGCGGTTTTACACAATTAACTATTCCGTAATCTTCTTCTCTTAGGGGCTTATTATATATATTTTCACCATAAATCTCGCATGATGATGTAAAAACTATTGGTACATTATATTTTTTTGCTAATTTAAGCATATTTTCTGTACCATTAACATTTGCATGTATCGTTCCAATCGGATCAATATCAAAAGCTGTTGGGTTTGCAGGGCTTGCCGCGTGAATAATATAATCTACACGTTTTATCTTATCTATGTCAATATTTTCAACATTACATTCTATAATTTCAACTTTATTTTTAAATATTTTTTGAGCAACGCTATATTTTCGTACTAAAACCGTAACTTTGCTACCGAGCCTTAAAAAGAAATCGACAAAATATTGCCCAATTAATCCTGTCGCCCCTGTTATTAAGGCATTTTTGTTTTTAAAAAAGCCTACATTTATATACGTATCTGCCAATATTTTTTTTATTTCTTCTTCATAATAACTCATTTTTCATCCTCTAACCGTTGTAAAGCTTTAAACAAAACAAAATCAGTATTTGTAGTAATTTTTATATTATTATAATCGGTTTCTACAAATTTTACCGGAATACCGTTTTTATTCATTAAAGTAAGCGTATCAATATTATCGATATCGCCTATTTCTACCGCATGTTTTGCAATTTTAAATAAAATATCTAATTTAAATGCTTGGGGTGCTTTTACATTCAATATTTTGCTACGATCTAACACGGATTCTATTTGATTATCATTATAAAAAGCCGCTGTTTCAACAGCTTTTACAACAGACACGGCAGCACCAAACTCTCTTGCAAGTTTTATACAATTACTTATAAGAACACGGGAAACAAGCGGTCTTACCCCGTCATTAATCAAAACAACAGTATCCTCATCTTGAATATTTTTGTATACTGCATTGATACCGTTGAAAATAGATAATTGACCGGTTGCCCCGCCTTCAACTATCCATTTGACTTTGTCTAATCTATATTTTTGAACTAATTTTCGGACATAAGGAATATAGTCCTTCAAACACGCTACTGCAATCGCATCAATTTGGTCATGAAAGTTAAACCGTTCAATTGTATAAAGCAATATCTCTTTATTTTTAAATTTTAAAAATTGTTTAGGCACTAAACTATTCATTCTCGTGCCTACACCTCCAGCAAAAATTACCGCAATATTTTTCATAATAACTGGTTTTAATCTATTTATCGTTTTCTATATTCTTGATATGATAAATTATAATCGATAAAACTAAATTCGTGCCCGTAACGCTGCGTTTCATTTGGCAAAGTCATATAATCCCCATAAACGGAAGACAAATATTCGTGATATCTTTTTAAACCAAAAAATTTCGCGTCCTCAAAAGTAAACAGCTCAACACCGTCTTCTATATACGTTTTAGGAATAATTCCACGCGGATTCCTTCCATCCGGATCATAAACATATTCATGTTTTGAATATGGAAATTTACTATCAATTTTCTTAATTTTTTTTAACAATCGGTTAATGCCGATAATTTTGCCTATAAAATAAAAAGGCCAATATCTTCTTGAACCGATTGAACGAAAAGACATCGCACAGCCTCTAAGCTGACATAATATGTTCCTTTTTTTGATTACTTCTAAAGCTTTCTTTTTATCTGACGGAATTCCGCAAAATTCGAACACATCAATATAAAAACCTAAAGCCATTTTTTTAACTTTGTAATGATCAATCAAAGTAGAATTATTATCTAATATTTTTATAAAATTATAAGCATAATTTTTTGTGCCCGGCAACATTAGAGTAAAATCACTTTGCGAATTATTAAATTCATCCGCTAAAGCGATTAGCTTCTCATAGTTTTCTTGCGTCATTCCGACATCGATATCGTCATCCCAAGGAATAAAACCATTATGTCTTATTGCCCCCAACATCGTTCCGCTCATTATGAAATATTGAATATCATTTTCTATACAGAATTGATGAAAAAATTTCATTATATTTAAAACTCTGCTTTGCAATTTATTCATATTTTACTTTTCCTTTTGTACTTAAACCAAAATATGAGCCATAGTTTATGTTTCAATGCAAATAATTTAATTTTCTCTTGGGAAAAAAAGTTTTTGTATTTTAATGACTTAACTCTTTTTATATCATTTTCAATAAACTCATGTTTTAGATTTTCCTTAAATTCTTTATATGTTTTTATATTATAGGCACAACTTGCGATATAATTAAACATTCTAAAAAACAAATAACAAGAAAGTTGCTTTTTATGATCAGGCATTTGAATATCTAAAATCTGCACTAATTTTCTGTCTTTAGCGAAATCTTTAATTCTAAACGTATTCACGATAGATAATTCGTTAAATCTATAAAAATAGCCACCATAATCACTTACATAAACCGATTTACAATTATTTAACATCGGCATAGAAATCAACATATCTTCTCCAATTTTTATTGTCGTATCAATATTTTGATAAACTTTTATTAAGTTTTTTCGTTGAAAACACTTGCTCCATAACGATGGCATAATTGCACCTAAGTTTATTTTTTTATTTTCCTCATCATAAACTAATTTTTCTTTTAATTCCGCTAATTTTTCGCCGTAATAATATCCGGCATTGCAACTATTATTCAACAAATATGTTCCCTTATCATTAAAGCGAGTACAGTCGATCGCAATAATTTCAGGTTCATATGCATCTAAAATTTTCTGAAAATTCATTAAGAATTCAGAATCAATATAGTCATCGGAATCAACGAAACATATATATTTCCCCTGCGAATTACTTAAACCAGCAATTCGAGCGCTTATTATTCCGCCATTCTGTTTATGTATAACTTTTACTTTTTCATATTTATTTGCATATTCGTCACAAATAATTGAAGAACCGTCTGTTGATCCATCGTCCACTAATATTACTTCAAAATTAAGACAACTTTGCCCAAGTATGCTGTCGATGCATTGTCTAAGAAAACTTTTTACATTGTAAACAGGAACAATAATACTGAACTGAACCATATTCATCCCGAGATAATATTTTTTATTTTCTTCGTAGTATTTTGGACTTTATCATCCGCATTTTTTGAATGAGAGTGGATATAAATAAAAATTTTTTACTTTTTAAAGTAATATCTGTAGATTTAATTTTGCTAAATTCTTCAATTAAATCCCTTGCCAAATCATAATATACTTTCTTTTCAAAATGGTTTATCGTATCAATATAATCTGTTTGTTTTTTTATATATTTATCATAGCAAATCAATTTCACGTTATCTTTGTTTTGCGCCCATTTTCTAATTGAACTATTAAGTTTTTGATGTTCTGTTTCTCTTCCTTTATAAGAATCCGAACATTTCTTTTCAAATTTTTGTTCGGAACCTAAAAGTAAAATTAATTTTGTATTCGAGCCAAGATAGTCATAGATTTTATCGAGATTATTTATTGTTTTACGCCAATCTCCGTTGTCAACATATTTGTATTTTTTTGAAAATTCGTCAATAGTCTCTCGAGTAAATTTTACGCCCAACGTAGCAATCTCGTTATTAATATATTTCTCTTTGTTTTTCTCTTCAGTTAAATCATAATATTTTTCGCCATAGGCAACTTCCCATCCATTTTTGATCTGACGGTAAATACCTAAATTACCGTCAGTTAACATTGATAAAACAACTACATCAAATTTTCTATTTTGTAATGATGTGGAAAGCATTTTTTTATCTGAAAAAGGTACCTCGGCTATAATTTCTTCTTTTTCTTCTTCTGAAGCGAATAATGCAGTAACAATTTGTGAAGTATGATTATGTCCTTCAATTAAAACTCCTTTTTCATTCGTATACGAAAATTCTGTTTGTAAATTAATACATGTATTTAAAAAAGAATACATTTGAGACATATCGCAGGGACCTTTTAATAAAATAGCACAAGTATGAGTCTCTTTTTTATCTTCCACTTCAGTAACATTAATCTTTTGATTAATCCATGGCGGCGTAAAACCATTTTTTAATTTTGATGCAACTTGTCCAACAATTTCTATATCAGGACAATCAAGTTTTTGATAAATATATTGTTCCACTTGCATTCCAAGCGTTCTGCAAGAAAAAACAAAATGTATTAATTTTTTATTTTTTAAAGCATAAAATCCAACTATACCGTAATCGCCAAAACGATCTTTCACGTTTACATAACCGCATTTAATTTTCGGATCTTTAAATAAGCTAATCAATTCTTCTTTAGTCGACCGAACCTTTGTATAATTTAATTGATTACTTCTAATAACTAAATCATGTAGCCGGTCAACTACATTTTCACAGTCAAAATAAATATTGACCTGGATATTGCAAGATAATAAAAAATCATCATTTGAAGAATAATTCACACGAAGTTTTTCCTTTTCTTCCAACAAATGATACTGATGAAGTCTGTTATGTGCTTTATCAGTATGCTCAGCATTCTTTACAAAATCAAAAAAACCGCCAATACCATTTATTTGCCCAGTCATCAATCTCGGACAATAAAATTTTGCCTCTTCTAAATTCTGAATATTATCATCTATAAAAAGAACGTTTTCAGCCCTTAAATTCATATTTTTAATAATATTTTTTATTCTAGGCCCTTTATTCGTCCAATCAACGGATGGAAAAACAAAATAATCCCATATCGCCCATTCTTGGAGTTTTTGTTTGACTACTATTGCATCGTTTTTGGAACAAATCGAATGCACAATCCCCATATCTGTAGAATCAAGTATAAAATTAATATTCTTTTGAATTTTAGATACTTTCCCTTCGCTTATTGTTCCTTTCCAAAAAGTTTCGTCCAAATCCCATATGATTAATTTTACAGACTGCCATTCCATATTTGTCATGAATATGTCAACCTCCGATTTTCAATTTTTTCGGTTTCAAATCTAACTTGAAATAAATCCACGCAATTATAATATGAAATACTAAATCGAAAGCAAAAAACATGCTCAAGAAAAAATACATCACAAAAATTATCGCTACACCTGAAAAATTCAATAAATTCACATGTTTTTTTCCTATATTATTCGATAAACAAATATATAAACACGACAAATTAACAACAGTTCCTATTAAACCTAAATAATATAAATAATCAATATAAGTATTATGAGCGCCTAAATCTCCAACACGTTCTACTACTAAACCACGGCCGAAAACAAACGAAGTTACATTATCGATGAAGTATTGAATATATGTTTGCCAGAGATGAAACCTCCCTGTAGTTAAAGAATCAAAATCACTAAAATTAGTTAATCTTTCAATGATTGCATTTACAATCGGTATTTTACCAAGAATACCTAAAATAAATATGCCGATAAAAGCTAAAAAAAATGCGGAAGTAATAAAAATCTTCTTCATTTTTAAACATACATATATAAACATACAACATACGCCGCAATACATTAATATAAATGATTTACTATATGTTAAAAATCCAAAGAGAGATAAGCAAATAAAACAAATCCAAAAAATTATATTTATTTCTTTTTTATAATATAGCAAAACAAGTCCCGCTAAGCCCAGGATTAAATTAACAGAATAATAATTAGGATCTCCAAATAATCCCGTAAACCTCGTATAAGTTTCACCATCGATATAAGCGCCGACATATCGGATATATTCGTAAAAGTTAGGTATATATTTTGAGAATAAGCCTACGATCGAAGAAGCAATAACTCCGAAAACATAAAAAATTATGACCTTATTAAAGATACTTTTATTTACAGTCCGGACAAAAAGATAAAGGATAAAAAAATTCATGATTTGCTTCACGAAATTCAACAAATCAAACGTCGAGTTAATAGAACAAACTATTAACACATAACACATAAATATACAAAGTATTATTGTAAATTTTGCATCAAGCCTCTTTTCCCTAAAAAGAATAATAGCGATTGCAGTTAATTCTAAAATAGTAAAAAATGAAACCGTGCCCGGCTCATATTTATAAATTGATGCTAATGACAGCAAAAAAAACAAATCACAAAAAATTAATTCTGTAGGTAAAAAAATGAAAAAAATACAATTTAAAACAAACGCGGCAACTGTAAGCAACGGAAAAAAACGTATACCTAAAAATATGGTTACATATAATATTGATAAAATTATTAAATTAATTCGTTGTATATCTAAATTCTTAGCTAACACATTTGATTTATATGTGGCAAACATAAATTTCCTTTTGAAATTATTTATAATTTTTTTATTTGATCAAATTATCAAATTGAATATATGCTGACTCATTTGAAGTTTTTATTTGACAAATAGAAAAATGTTTAGTTAATTTCTTAAACATATATAAAATTGCGCTCTGTGTATTTTCACAAACAATGCCCGCATGCTCTTTTTCTACCATTTCATAAGCAGAAGTTGTTTCTGTGGTTAAAATCGGCACTCCCAAAATTTTTGCTTCATCAAAAACCATCGGAGCTGCCTCATGATATGATGTCAAAAACAAATAATCTGCATTTTTTAAATATTTATAAGGATTAGCATCCGCTCCTAATAAATAAACTTGGCTATCCAATTGTGATTCATGTATAATTTTTAAGATATTTTTCTTACTTGATCCATCTCCGACAATATAATATCTAATGTCCTTTCTATTTGAATTTTTCAATGCCATTATTGCACGCTCAATTCCTTTTTCTTCAGACAAACGAGATATTGTTAAAATATTAATATAGTTTTTATCATAAATATATGTATTTTCTTCCGCATACGCTTTTATCTGCGTAACATTGTTGCAATTCCTAACTACAACGGTTTTATTTTCTATTTCGGGTATAACTTTCAAAAATTTATTTTTTACTGATTCAGATACACAAGCAATTCTGTCAAATTGCTTATACAGCTTATCATTATATGGATAACTCGTACCAGAATTTTGGTAATCGCAATGGATAAAACAAATTTTTTTATCAGCATTAATAAAATTTAAAACAAATTCAGCAGTTCCGCCATAAAATACATTTTGTGCCGCACAATGTTGAAACGAAATAGCAACGTCATAATAATCATTAATTATTTTTTGCTTTTTATTTAATAATTTTATTGTTTTCGAAAAACCAAAGAAGCGAGTATAGATAACATAAAAAGCTCTTTTAATTTTATCTTTGAATCTAACACATTCACTTTGCGAAATTGCCAAATATTGAAAATCAGAATTAACCTCAAGAACTTTTACATTTTGAGGTATATCACGAAGGTATTGACCAACTTTCCTGAACAATAAAAGCGTAATATCATAACTGCAACTGACTTCATTTAACAAATTTATTAACGCTTTCTGAATACCGCCAATTTTTAAGTTATTATTTATAATTATTATTTTTTTCATTTGTTTCTCATATTTTTTATTCCGCAACATATTTTCTTATAAGCTTTTCGCCAACCATATGTTTCATAATTTTTTCGATGTTTATAGCAATGAAATAACGCTAACAGACTACAAAATTTTTTATTAATAAAATAATATAAGACACCTTTATCAAAAAAATACTTATCTGTATAGCCTTCAAACCAAGTAGATTCTCTTTCCTCAGTTAATTTGGCAAAACTTTCAGGAACAGCATAAATCTTTAATTTTTTTTCTAAGCATTCTTTTAAAAACAATGTATCTTCTCCACAACTATATTTTGTTCCTCCTCCAAAGTTTAAATTGAAAAAAATGTTATTTAATGAAACAATTTCTCGCTTAAACGCAAGCCTAACGGCGCCATATCGACCAAAATTAAATCGATTAATTTTTTTTATCTTTGTATTCTTATATCTTTTAGATGTAATTTCATCAATATTGAATATTAATATATCTGCTTGCGGCAGTTTATCAAATGCAGAAGCAATTATTTTCTCGTAATCATCATAAAAAACCTCGTCATCATCCGCTAAAACGCAAATATCAGCACGCGCTCGCATTAGAGTATTATTTCTATTGAGTCCAACACCGCGCTCGTTAAAAGATAGCCATTTTATTTTGCAAGAATTATATAAAAAATCTTCTATTTCATTGCGATTACATTGATTGCCAATAATAGCGTCTGTTTTTATATTCATTTTATCCAATAAGCTATGATCGTTTTGGTTCATAGTCGCAACTAGCACTTCAATTTTCATTATAGATTCCAATATTTAAAATCAAATTTTCTCATTTGTTTTTTATCTAAGATGCTTTTCACATCCACGACTATTTTTTCAGTACAATTATTAAAGTAATCATTGATCTCATCTAACGACAATTTTTTAAACTGATCATGTCCGACTGCAAAAATTAAACAATCTGCATTTTTTATTTCTGATAATTCGACTAACTCGACACCGTATTCCCGTTTTGCTTCTGCTTTATCCGCCCAAGGGTCGCAAACGAGCGGATCAATTCCGTATTCTTTCAATCTTTTTATTATGTCTTCCACTTTAGAATTTCTGATATCAGGACAGTTTTCTTTAAAAGTCAAGCCCAAAATATATACTTTAGCCTGCTTAACAATTTTATTTGCCAAAACGAGCTCTTTGATCGCCGCGTCAGCGACAAATTCACCCATTCCGTCATTGACTTTTCTTCCTGCCGAAATTATTTGACTATGATATCCTAATTTTTCTGCTTCATATACAAAATAATACGGATCAACACCTATACAATGTCCCCCGACCAACCCCGGTCTAAAACCTAAAGCGTTCCATTTTGTATTCATTGCTTCTACGACTTCGTTCGTATCAATCCCCATTTTATCAAAAACCATTGCCAACTCATTCATAAAAGCAATGTTAATATCTCTCTGAGAATTTTCAACCACTTTGGCTGCTTCTGCCACCTTTATGCAGGACGCTTTATGCACTCCCGCGGAAACAACCAGTTCATATACTTTAGCTATTTCCTCCAGCGCCTCCTCGTCGATCCCGGAAACTATTTTTTTTATATTTTCCAACCTATGAACTTTATCGCCGGGATTAATTCTTTCCGGCGAATATCCGATCTTAAAATCGACCCCGCATTTTAAACCGGATTCTTTTTCCAAAATCGGGATGCAAATATCTTCCGTAACTCCGGGGTACACGGTCGATTCATATACTACGATCGATCCCCTCGTTAAATTACGCCCGACGATATTACTTGCGCCTATTACAGGAGCCAAATCAGGCGTTTTATCCTGATTTACGGGGGTCGGCACTGCAACGATATGAAATTTAGCTTCTTTTAACTTATTTTCATCCGCAGTAAACTCAACCGTAGTATTTTTTATAGTTTCATTGCCGACTTCATTTGTTGGATCGATACCGCTTATATATTTTTTTATCTTTTCTTTATTTAAATCGAATCCTATTACTTTTACCTTTTTTGCAAATGCTACGGCAATCGGCATTCCCACATACCCCAAACCGATCAACGCAATTTTCTCTTCCCCGCGTATAATTCTATTATATAAATTCATTTTACTGTACCTCGTTTATTCTTTTTCTTAACGCTATCGCTTCTTTTACTGCATCCTTCGGCGAACAAAAAACAGCAACGACCAGATTGTAAAAAGCTTGAAAATATTTTTTATTTCTTTTATACGCAACCGCCATCACGGCATAGTGCCTGCAACGAACATATTGTTTTTCCGAAAAACTTAAAATATTAAAATATTTCTTTTTGTATTTATATAATGCTTTTTCGCCTCCGATCTTTTTTTTGCCCGTAGAAATCGCTTCGGCTTTCGTGCGATATGCTTTTATGTAACATTCCGGAAAATATCCGATTTTATATTTTCCGAGAAGAATTTTCTGCATCAAATAATATTCTTGTCCCATCGCAACCACTTCGAACCCGCCGATTTCATCTAAAACATGTTTTTTCATCATAAATGTCGGCGTTCCCGTGATTTGTTTTGTTAAATGGTATTTCATTAAATATTGATTTTCATAACTTTTTAACTGATGTTCTCGGACATCGATCAATTTATCATTTTCGTTATAAATATTCAGTTTGGAAAAAGACATATCCAACTCATTTTTCAACATAAATTCGAGTTGTTTCTCAATCTTTTCCGGCAAATATATATCGTCATCGTCTAAGAAGGTTATATACTCTCCTTTTGCCATCTTTATCCCTTCGTTGCGAGCGCCGGCACCGCCTAAATTTCTATCATTTTGTATATACTTTATTCTTTTATCCGCATTCTCTTTTATTATCGTTTCCAACTCGTTTCTATATTCAGCCAATTCAGTTCCGGCATTATCGTCTACTAA
>ERZ1106932.240-NODE-240-length-19542-cov-7.013958_pt1 | contig 19542 bp, 18 predicted proteins | sample MGYA00403665_ERZ1106932 | MGnify/ENA primary metagenome ERZ1106932 (study PRJEB35170, sample SAMEA104062448) | human gut metagenome | biome: human gut; feature: human-associated habitat; material: faeces | place: Denmark | collected 2012-08-24 ... | reverse complement strand
GATCTCGCGGCGGAGGTCGGCGCAGAGGCCGAAAAGGCGGCGGGCGGCGCGGCGGTCGTTTCCGTCGTGGCCGATAAGGAAGAACTGCAGTCCGCTTTGGGGCTTGCGGGCGAATTTACGGTGAGCGAACTGCTGGAAGAGGCGGCGAAACGCCCCGGATATCTCGAAGAAACGGCGGAGGAACTTTTCGCATCGGGAAACGGCGCGCTCTACAATTCCTATCTTTTCGAACTGCTCGAAGAATACGTGGATATTCTGGAAGACCGGCAGGAAGCGCTGACGGAGCTGAAAGAAATACACGACGAAATCAGAAACGAACTGGGACTTTCCGCATTCGTTACCGATATACTCGTCGGCGGTCTGCTCAATCCCGAACTGGACGTGGACGAAGAACTGAAAGAAGAGTTTAACGAGGCGCTGGAGGAATGCGCCGAATCGCTCTTCGTGCCGCAGACCGACGAAGAGTTGAAGGCGTATTATTATTTCTACGCCTGCTGGGATTTCGACCTCGTGGAGGACATTCTGGACGAATTTGAAGATACCGTCGTCGAGATTTCACGCGTTTTTGAAGAACTGAAAAAGGCCGTGGCGGACTTTGTAGACGGCTGTTCCGAAATATTCGCGGAGCTGAAAGCGGAATGGAACGACTATACGGCGGGCGTCAGCGAATCGGGATTTTCCGACCCCGAAGATTATATAGACAAAATGAAGGAAGTATTCGAACGGGAATACGAAAAACTGCTCAAAAAATAATATTTACGGTTTTATGAAAATATCCGTCCGATCTGTTCGGGCGGATATTTTTTTAATTTTTTTTGTTTTCTTCCAATAAAGAGGCCCGTCCGATTGTTTAATAGGCGTCAAGTAAATAAAAACGCCCTTTGAGGAGAGGGCAAAAAAGGAGATCATTATGAAGAGATTATCGATCGTTTTGTCATTTGTGGTCATGCTGACGGGTCTGGCGGCGGTTTTCGGCGCCTGTCAGAAGACGGCGGACGCCGCGCAGACCTACGTCGCGCTGGACATCAACCCCTCCGTCGAGTTCGTGCTCGACGATAAGGAGCGGGTAGTCGCGGTGAAGGCCGCCAACAAGGACGCTGAAATTCTGCTCTACGGCGCGGAAGGCATCGTCGGCGCCAAGATCTCGGACGCCAGCAAAAGGGTGGCGGAACTCGCCATCGCCTACGGGTTCGTAACCGAGGAAAACGCCACGATCAACGTTACGGTTTCGGGTAAGTCCGCGGACGAAGAGGGAAAAATCCTCGCCAAAATAGACGCGAGCTTTTCCGCGGCGTTCGACGGCACGGGGCTTAAAATCGAAATCGTAACGAACGGCGGCGTTCTGCTGAACGCGCGGCTGGAAAACCTCAAGGCGCAGTATCCCGACAACGCGGATATACAGGCTCTGACGGCGGGAAAATTCCGTTTGATCGAGGCGGCTATGCGGGTTGACGGAACCCTTACCGTCGAGGCGGCCGCGGCCATGAGCGCGGAAGATCTGAGCGAAATCCTTTATAAATCGGAAAAATATCACCTCGACGTGCTTTCCGACAAATTTGAAGAGGCCTACGAAAAACTCGAACTCGCCTATGAACAGAACAAGGACGCGCTGCTTGACGGCGCGTACCTCACCCTGCTCGACAACGGCGCGGATAAAGCGCTGAAAGCCACCGAATACGTGGCGCTCAGAAACGCGTACAGGGCTGTGGAGTATATCGGGGAGATCGAGGGCGAAAAAGAACCCGTGCTGACCGACGAACAGCTCGCCGCCGTCGCGGAGGCCGTAGGGCAGAACGCGGAGGAATTTATCGCCGGCGTGAAAGCGTACGGCGCGGCTACGGAGGACGCGGTGGAATACTATCTCGAAAAACTGTACCGCAACATGAGCGAGGCCGAGCGCGAAGCGATGGAGGACGTGTACGAGGCGGCGGAAGACCTGCTCGAAGAGATAGAGGACGCGCTCGAAGTCGTTTCGGGAGAAATTCTCGCCGAAATAAAGGAAAAACTCGCGCCCGTGGCGGAGTATCTCAGCATTGAACTCGATAAAATAAAGGAATACGACGACATTGAGGATTACGTGCTCGATAAAATGGAGGAACGCATAGAGGATATCGAAGACTGGTTCGACGATCATCTGAGCAAAGCGGAAAAGAAAGAGGTTTCCGACGCGAAGACCGCGCTGAACGACAAGGCGGCGGCGCTTAAAGAGGAATTCGAAAGTTCGGTTGCGGCGCTGAAAGCGCAGATCGAAGAAGAATTAAGGAAATTGCAGCAAGAACGCATAGAGGCTGCCGCATGAGGCACAATATCGGGGCGGGAATATTTTCCCGCCCTTAAAAAATGCTGTGCGGTTGACAAAACGCGCGGGATTAAGTATTATAAAACGAGAAACGGCGGATAAACATCTTCCGTGAAAAAACAGGGAGAGAACATGCTGCCCATCGATAAACTCAGCAAAGTTGCGAAATTTCTGCATATCAAGGGATATGTGGAGCGTACCATCAAAAAGCCGAAAAGAGGTTCGAAACACTTCGAACCGAGAAAATTCAAAAACCTCAACGCCGCAGGATTCGAGATAGACGGATTTCCGTGCGTAACAGCTGACAAAGGCGGTAAAATAGCCGCGCACGCGGTATTCCTGCACGGCGGGGCGTATGTGTCCGAGGGGCTGCTTTTGCACCGCGTGTTCATGGAAAAGCTCATCAAGGAGCACGCTTTCCGCGTAACTTACGTGGATTATCCGCTGGCGCCCGAACACGGGGCGCTGAAAACGCACGAGGTTCTGGAAAAGGCGTACGCCTTCCTGCGCGGAAAGTATCCCGACGATCGGTTCGTGCTGCTCGGCGATTCCGCAGGCGGCGGCCTGGCGCTCGCCTTTTTGCAGCGGCTGGCGGCGGGCGCGGGGCCTATGCCAGAAAAAACCGTGCTTTTATCGCCGTGGCTGGACGTTACCATGTCCCGCCCCGAAGCGGCGGAATACGAGAAAAAAGATCCCACGCTTTCCATCGAGGCGCTCGTATTCGCGGGCAGGGAATACGCCAAAGAACTCGACGGGCAGAACCCGCTCGTTTCCCCGATCTTCGGGAATATGGAAGGGCTGGGGGATATCCTCGTTACCGTCGGCACGCACGAATTGTTTTATCCCGACTGCGAATATTTGAAAGAGCGCGTGTTCGGCGCGGCGGGGAGCAGGCTTCTGCTCGCGGTATTTAAAAACATGTTTCACGATTTCCCCATGACGCCGCTGAAAGAAAGCGATATCGCCGCCGAAGTCGTCGCCCGTTTCTGCACGGGTAAAAAACAAAAAGAATACGAAGAAGTGATATTTGAAAAATAATTCTGTTTCTACCCTGCCGCGTATTGCGCGGCAGGGTTTTTACATATGACGTAAAAAAAGCGGTTTTGTTATGTTCCGTCCAAAAGCAGATGCTCTTTGTTATGGATTTCATCTGCGGGCTGCATTATAATAATGTCGTAAACGACGGCGGAGGGTGGAAAAATGAAAATTCTGCGGTACATATTTTGCGCAGCCTCTGCGCTGTTTTTTGTTGCGGCGTTCTGCGCGTGTGAAAAAGACGGCGCTGTGCTCGGCGGGGAATCCGTCGATTACGGCACCTTGGAAGTAGCGGACGTTTATCTTTATAACAACTATCCTGAAGCGGAGATACTGTTTGAGTTCAGCGATCCGCAATACGCCGAAAAACCGATTTTTACGTTCGACAGCAATCTGTTTGTCATCGAAGGATCGCGCGTGATTTTGCGGAATGCGCCCGCGTGGGATAAACGCGTTACGGTTTTTGCCGAAACGTCCTATCATTTCGCGGAATTTGAAGTCGTGTGCGCTAAAAATGAGTTTATGCCCGGTTTCGAAACAGAGGTGGAACATTGCGCGCAGTCGTTAAAAGATTACGCGGACGGGGAAGTTGTATTCGCTGGCGATTCTTTTTTCTCCAAAAGTTATTGGCAAGGGTTTGACGAACGTTTCGGAGATATGGGCGCCTACGCTGTGGGTATAGGTTCATCAACCGCGTTTCAATGGGAAATTTTTGCCAGGAAAATATTGTATCACGTCTGTCCGACCGTTCTCGCCTTGCATATAGGAACGAACGACCTCGGCGGGGGAAGTGTTCCTGAGAAAACCGCCGAGGCATTGATATTATTGTTTCGCAACCTGTTGCTGAATATGCCTGAAACGGAAATATATTGGTTTACCATAGAGCCGCGCGACGGTGTGGAAACGGCGAAGATAAGAGAGCTGAACCGCATAATTTGTGATTATACCGAAAATACGCCGAGACTTTTTGTGCTCGATTCGTTTTCTCGTTTTGCGCCCGACGGCGCGGCAGACGAAATCATGTATACGGACGGCGTGCATCCATCCGAAACGGGGTGCGAAGTTTTTCCCTCGCTTTTGGAAGAAGCGGGTGTGATCATTCCTCCGAAAGCGTAGATTGAAACGATTTTACATTTTTATAAAATTGAAAGGGCCGCGGTGTACCGCGGTCCTTTCGCTGAAAAAATTTTAAGGAAGTGTGTGAGCTTTTCAATCTTCGCCGAATTCGCACATGTTTTTGCGGTAGCGGCGGGGAAGATACCCGTCCTGCTGCTTTTTGTGCGGCCTCTCTTTCAGGTCAACCGCTTTGAAATATCCTTTCCAAAGCGATTCGATCTGCTTTTCCGCATCCGAAAGTTTTATGTCGGGCGCGGCGTCGGTGTAAAAATCGGCGAGTTCTTTTCCGTTCCATACGGCAAAGCGGCCGCGCCGCTTGTCGTGTATGACGAAGGGCATGTTGAGCCGCCTTACGAAATGCGGCGCGAGTATGTCCGTAATGTCGTTGTCGGGCGTATACGCGGCGTAGAGAATGCCGCCCGCCGTTTCTTCGAAACGCAGAAATCCCGTAAAGCGGTGCCGTTCCGTCCATACCTTGTCCACAAGCGTGCCGAAAGGCATGACCTCGTCGAAAGAATAACAGCGGCTGATGTCCCGTTTTTCTTTCAGCAGGCGCTTTACGTAGCGGAACGCGATCCCCGCCTTTTCGGGGCAATCCGAGCGCAGGGCGCTTTCCACGTCCTTGCACGCCTTGTAGCCGCCGCAGCGGCAAACGGCGTTTTTCACGCGCAGGGCGTGCGCCGCGTCGGTCTGCACCCGCACGAAAACGGTGTCCAGCGTTCCCTGGTACGCGGCGAGCGTGCTGACGTCCGCGTCGGTGTTTTTGTCCTCGTACGCCCTGAATACGGCGGAATAAAAGCCGTCGGGCGTGTCGTCGCAGAGATAAACCGTCATAATTCCCCCGTGATCACGCTTTTTACGATTTCCTGACCGTTTAAAAAGGATAGCTGTTCGGCGTTGTCCGTCCGTTCCGCGAGGAGCAGCGCGCCGCGCAGGCGGCCGTAGTTTTCCTCGCCGTAAAATTTCCCGCCCGCCGTGATGAAATGCCGCGCGCGTTTGAGCACTACGCGCATCTTTTTCAGGTCCTCGTAACCGAGGCGGGCGTATCTGCGCGCTTCCCGTATGCGATAGGCAGTGCGTATGCCTATGCCGGGCACGCGCACCAGCGTTTCCACGGGGGCGGCGTTCACCTCCACGGGGAATTTGTCCATGTGCCGCAGGGCCCATGCGCATTTGGGGTCGTATTCTTCCTCCAGAAAACCGTCCTCCCCGACGATTTCGCCCGCCGTGAACCCGTAGAACCGCAGCAGCCAGTCGGCCTGGTACAGTCTATGTTCCCGCAGAAGCTTTGCGTTGACCGCGGGCAGGTTGGCGTTTTTGAAATTGACGGGCACATACGACGAATAGTATACGCGTTTCAGGCGGTACGTATCGTACAGCCCTTCGGTCAGGCGGAGGATTTGCCCGTCCGTTTCGGGGCTGGCGCCCACGATCATCTGCGTGGTCTGACCTGCCGGTAGAAATTTGCTGCGTTCCGCCCGTTTGTGCGCGATATCTGCAGTCAGCATGCGCATCGGCTTTATAATGGCCGCCTTGCTTTTCTGCGGCGCGAGCAGTTTCAGGCTCCGTTCGCTGGGAAGTTCGACGTTGAAGCTCATTCTGTCCGCATACGCGCCCGCCCGCTCTATGAGCAGGGGATCGGCGTTTGGTATGCCTTTTAAATGGATATATCCGTTGAAACAATACTGCCTCCGCAGTTTGATCACGGTTTCGAGCAGAAGTTCCATCGTCCTGTCGGGGGAGCGCTCGACCGCAGAGGATAAAAACAACCCTTCTATATAATTTCTCTTGTAAAATTCCATAACGAGCGTGCATATCTCGTCCGGCGTGGCGGAGGCGCGGGGCACGTCGTTGCTCCGCCTGTTCACGCAGTATTGACAATCGTAAGCGCATTTGTTGCTCATCAGTATTTTCAGCAGGGAAACGCACCGCCCGTCCGAAGTGAAACTATGGCATATCCCGCAGAAACTGGCGTTGCCAAGCCCGTTTTTCGTGTTGGCGCGTTTGGAACCGCTCGACGAACAGGAAACGTCGTATTTCGCAGATTCAGTCAATATTTTCAGCCGTTTCTCGTCTAACATCTTCCCGCTCCCGATTGCCCTTATTGCGAACATTTGTTTATATTATAGCGCGGCGCACCGTATTTGTCAAACAAATGTTTGTAAATTTTTTATTTTTTTACGCGCCGTTCGGATGTCGGGGGCAAAAAACGCGGAATTTTCATATGATGATAGAAAACACGAAAAGGGGGCGAATATGTTCAAATCTATTCAGCTCGATCTGCCGTACCCATCGCTCGATTGTATTTCCTGCGATCTGAAAAGCGCGAAAATCGTCTTTCCCGCGTACGCTTCGGCGCACAGCGAGCTTTCGGCGGTTCTGCAATACTTATATCATTCCTTTATTTTCAAAGGCCGCTGCGACGACGAAACGGCCGATATACTGATCGGCATAGCGATCACGGAGATGCACCACCTCGACATACTCGGCAACATGCTTTTGAAGCTCGGCGCCGACCCCGTATATGTAACGGCATACCCGCCGAACGGATTTAATTTTTTCTCCGCATCGGCGATTAGCTATTCCAAGAGCGTAAGAAAGATGCTGATGGACGATCTCGCGGGGGAGCTCTGCGCCATCGAAAATTACGATAAAATCCTCTGCAAACTGTGCAACGAGGAAGTGTCCGCCGTCATAGCGCGGATAAAACTCGACGAAGAACTGCACGTGCGCGTGCTGAAAGAGCGCATGAACGCGCTTTTCTGCGACATACGCTAAAACAAAAAAAAGCCGTCCGAAAGGACGGCTTTTTTCTGCGAAAAAACTGTGCATTCTTTGTTGACAGGCAAAGCCCGAGCGTGAAACGGGCAGGTAACTCCTTTAAAGCTACCTTATGGCACACGAACCTCACCGCTTAGTGCTGCTATATCCCTATCCTGACACGGTTCACGGCAGTCCGTTGCATAAGACCTTAAAATCAACATTCCTTACTCGCCGCAGCCTCGCACAATGCAAGCCGCGAAAGACATTCAGCCCCGCTGTAGCGGATTGCGGGTACAGGGCACCGCTAGCTCCCCGCTTAGCACAGCATTATCATTTTACCTTAAAATTTTAAAATTGGCAAGTTATTTGCCGAAATTTTCTTAAATACTTTGACTTTTTATGATAAATTTTGTATAATCGTTCTATAACCTATCTCAAAGGCGATGACGAAGGACAGGTCCCGTAAAAAAAGCGTTTTCAGCGAGCCGCGGCGGTGCAAGGCGGCAACGGCGTTTTGCGGGGTATCCCCTTTCAGCCCGCGCGGGGAAATTTATCAGTAACCGCGCGCGTATCCCGCGTTAAGGGAATAAGGGCGCTTTTTGCGAATAAGAGTGGTACCGCGGCACGTTCGTCTCTTGCAGTTGAACGCGCTTTTTTTAATTTTTACGGGAGTTATACAATGTATAAGAAAGTAGACACGTCGCTGAATTTCGTAGGCGAGGAAAAGAAAGTTCTGGAATTCTGGAAGGAAAACAAGATCTTTGAAAAGAGCGTGAAGCAGAACGAGGGTAACGAGGAGTTCACCTTTTACGACGGCCCGCCGACGGCAAACGGCAAGCCGCATATCGGGCATATTTTAACGCGCGCCATCAAGGACATCATTCCGAGATACCGCACGATGAAGGGGTTCCACGTGCTGAGAAAGGCGGGGTGGGATACGCACGGCCTGCCCGTGGAACTGGAAGTGGAAAAGTCCCTCGGCATCGACGGCAAGCAGGAAATAGAAAAATACGGCATCGAGCCGTTTATCAAAAAATGCAAGGAAAGCGTCTGGAAGTACAAGGGCGAATGGGAGCGCATGAGCGACCGCGTGGGTTTCTGGGCGGACATGGAGCACCCTTACGTCACGTATGAGGACAATTATATCGAATCGGAATGGTGGGCGCTTAAAAAGATTGCGGAAAAGGGGCTTTTGTATAAGGGACACAAGATCGTGCCCTACTGCCCGCGTTGCGGCACGGCGCTTTCCAGCCACGAAGTGGCGCAGGGGTATAAGGACGTGAAGGAAAAGTCCGTTTTCGTTCGGTTCAAGGCGAAAAACGAGGATAAATATTTCCTCGCATGGACGACCACGCCCTGGACGCTGCCTTCCAACGTCGCGCTCTGTATGAACGCGGAGGAGGACTATTCCGAGATCGAGGCGGACGGCGTGCGCTACGTCATGGCGAACGCGCTCATTTCTTCGCTGTTCGAGGAATACAAACTTATTTCCACCAAAAAGGGAAAGGATTACGAGGGCGAAGAATACCTGCCGCTTTTTCCCTTCGCTCAAGGTTCTTTCAAGGAAAAAGCGTATTATATAACTAACGGGGATTACGTTACGCTGACCGACGGCACGGGCATCGTGCATATCGCGCCCGCGTTCGGCGAGGACGACGCGGAGATCGGCAGAAGGTATAATCTGCCCTTCGTGAAGCTCGTGGACGACCGCGGACGGCTGACGGAAAACTGCGGCAGATACGCGGGCGTGTTCTGCAAGGACGCCGACAAGCTCATCATCGAGGACATGAAGGCGGACGGCAGGCTGGTCAAGGAAATGATGTACGAGCATTCCTATCCGTTCTGCTGGCGGTGCGATACCCCGCTTCTGTATTATGCCCGTTCGAGCTGGTTTATCAAAGTAACGGCCGTCAAGGACAGGCTTTTAAACAGCAACGAGTCGGTCAACTGGATGCCCGAAACCATCAAGCACGGCCGCATGGGAAACTTCCTCGAAAACGTGATCGACTGGGGGCTTTCGAGAGAGCGTTACTGGGGCACGCCGCTGCCCGTGTGGATCTGCAACAAGTGCGGAAAGATGCACGTGATCGGCAGTAAACGGGAACTGAAAGAACTTTGCCGTATCGAAGGCGATATCGAACTGCACCGCCCGTATATAGACGGCTGTACCTGGCAGTGCGAGTGCGGCGGTACGTACGTGCGGGAAAAGGAAGTGATAGACTGCTGGTTCGATTCGGGCAGCATGCCGTTCGCGCAGCTGCATTATCCGTTTGAAAACAAGGAGGCGTTCGAAAAACATTTCCCCGCCGACTTTATTTCCGAGGCCATCGACCAGACGCGCGGCTGGTTCTACACGCTCATGACCATTTCCACGCTGCTGTTCGATAAATCCTCGTTCAAAAACTGCATCGTGCTCGGCCTCGTCAACGACAAGAACGGCGTGAAGATGAGCAAGCACAAGGGCAACGTGGTTGACCCTTGGTCCGTTCTCGACAAGCAGGGAGCGGACGCGGTGCGCTGGTATTTCTATACGGCTTCCGCGCCATGGCTGCCGTCGCGCTTTTCGGCGGAGGCGGTGTCCGAAGGGCAGAGAAAATACATGGGCACGCTGTGGAACACCTACGCGTTCTTCGTGCTCTACGCGAATATAGACGGCTACGACCCGTCGAAGTACGAACTCAAAAATTGCCGCCTTTCGCTGATGGATAAGTGGATACTTTCCAAGCTGAACACGCTTACCGCGAAGGTGGACAAATACCTGAACGAATACAAGATATTCGAGAGCAGCCGCGCGATACAGGACTTTACGGACGAGCTTTCCAACTGGTACGTACGCCGCGGCCGCGAGCGCTACTGGGGCAAGGAAATGACCGAGGACAAGGCGGCGGCGTACACCACGCTTTATCACGTGCTGGTAACGCTGGCAAAACTTACCGCGCCCTATACCCCGTTCATGGCGGAAAGCATTTATCGTAATCTCGTGCCCGCCTTTTATAAGGACGCGCCCGAATCCGTGCACCTATGCCGTTTCCCCGTTTCGGACGAAAGCTTTATAGACGGGCAGCTCGAAGAGGGCATGGAGGAAGTGCTGAACATCGTGGTGCTCGGCAGGGCGTGCAGGAACGCGGGCAACCTGAAGAACCGCCAGCCTCTGGCGAAACTTTTCGTCAGCGCGGACAGGAAGTTCTCCCTCTCGGAGGAACTTTTGAAAATCGCCAAGGACGAACTCAACGTCAAGGAGGTGGAATACCTCGACGACGCGGGCCGTTTCGTGAAATACAACTTGAAGCCGCAGCTTAAAACGCTCGGCCCGAAGTACGGCAAGAACCTCGGCCTCGTGAAAAAATTCCTCGAAACGTGCGACGCCGCCGCGGTGGTCGCCGCCGTGCGCGCGGGCAAAGTTTACAAAACGAGTTACGAGGGCGCGGAATTCGAATTCGCGGAGGAGGACATTCTCGTTTCTTCGAGCAGTCTGGAAGGCTTTGTCGCGCAGAGCGACAAGGGCATGACCGTGGTGCTCGACACGAACCTGACGGAAGAACTCATCGAGGAGGGCAACGAGCGCGAACTCGTTTCCAAGATCCAGACCATGAGAAAAGAGGCCGGTTTCGAAGTGACGGACAGGATAGAAATTTTCGTGCAGGCGGAAAGGGATATCGAAAAGCTGTTTGAAAAGGGAAACGTCGCGGCGGCGGTTCTCGCGGACAAAGTAACCTTCGGCGCCGGCGGAGATTTCCGAAAAGGGCTTGACATTAACGGCAAAACGTGTACAATTAGTATCAGTAAGGCAAAATGATGAAGACTGCTTGCTGGGAAGATTATTCGGTCATCGCCACGGGCGACGGCTATAAGCTGGAGCGCTGGGGCGGCGTGGTACTGCTGCGGCCGGACCCGCAGGTCATTTGGCCGTCCTTTGTCGATATGGATCGCTATCCCGGCCTCGCGGCGAAGTACGTGAAAAAGGGCGGGGGCGGCGCCTGGGAAAAATACGCGAAAATGCCCGAGGAATGGGTGATCGGCTATAAAGATCTGAAATTCAAGGTGCGGCCTATGGGGTTTAAGCATACGGGGCTTTTCCCCGAACAGGCCGTCAACTGGGATAAGATGGGCGAGCTCATCCGCGGCGCGGGCAGGGAGATAAACGTTTTGAACCTCTTTGCCTATACGGGCGGCGCGACCGTCGCCTGCGCGGCGGCGGGGGCGAGCGTGTGCCACGTGGACGCGGCGAAAAACATGGTGGAGCGCGCGGGCGAGAACCTCCGCCTTTCGGGGCTGGAGAACGCGCGGGTGCGCTTTATCGTGGACGACTGCAAAAAGTTTGTGCAGCGCGAAATCCGCCGCGGCAGAAAATACGACGCCGTCATCATGGATCCGCCGAGCTACGGGCGCGGTCCGAACGGCGAGATGTGGAAACTGGAAAGCGAGCTTTTCCCGCTGGTGAAGCTGTGCACGGAAGTGCTTTCGGAAGATCCGCTTTTCTTCCTCATCAATTCGTACACGACGGGATTGCAGCCGCAGGTCATAGAAAACATACTTGCGCTCAATTTGAAAGGCCGCGGCGGCCGCGCCGAGGCTTACGAGGTGGGGCTGAATACGGAAGAGGGCATCGTTCTGCCGTGCGGGTGCAGCGGGCTTTGGAGAAAACAGGGATAAACATGGAAGAGCTTATCATTTTATACGAGGACAATCACATTATCGTGACGCTGAAACCGCAGAACGTGCCGACCTGCGAGGACGAGAGCAGGGATAAGGATATGCTGACGTATATAAAGGAATATATACGGGAAAAATACGGCAAGCAGGGCAATGTCTATTTGGGGCTGGTGCACAGGCTGGACAGGCCCACGGGGGGCGTGATGGTGTTTGCCAAAAGTTCCAAAGCGGCGGCGCGGCTTTCCGAACAGATGAAGAGCGGCGATTTTGAAAAAAAATATTTAGCCGTGCTGGCGGATACGCCGAGAGAGGAGCGCGCCACGCTGAAAAATTATCTGAAAAAGAACCCCATCAACAATATGGTGTACCTCGCCGCGGCGACGACCGCGGGGGCGAAGTACGCCGAACTCGATTATAAAATTCTCGAAACGCAGAAAGGGCTTGCGCTGGCCGAGGTGCGCCTGCACACGGGCAGAAGCCATCAGATACGGGTGCAGATGAGTTCCATCGGCTGTCCCGTTTACGGCGACATGCGCTACGGCGGGGAAAAAGCCGTGAAGGGAAATCTCGCCCTCTGGGCGTATCATCTGGCGTTTTCCCACCCCGTCACGAAGGAGCGAATGGTATTTAAAATACAGCCGCCCAAGGATCTTTCGCCCTGGACGCTGTTCGACACGGACAAAGCGATAAAAACTATTAAACCCGAGGTATAAACTGCAACATGGAAATCGCGATTCTGGAAAGCCTGCAGGCGATACACACGCCCGCTTTGACGTACATCATGCTGGCTTTCACGTTTTTAGGTGAGGTAGGCGCCATTTGCATCGTTACGGCGGCGGTTTTTCTGATTTTTCCCAAAACGAGGAAGGGCGGAGTGATCATGGCCGCCGCGCTCATCGCCGACGTGCTGATCGTCAATTTGTTTTTGAAAAACGTCGTCGCGCGGCCCAGGCCGTTTACGGAGTCGGAAGCCCTTTTGGACTTTCTCAACTCCATCAACTATAAAATCCCCACGGATTGGTCTTTCCCGTCGGGGCACAGTGCCGTGTGTTTCTGCGGCGCGTCGGTGCTCGCCGTGCTCTATAGGGGCAAGGGCGCGTGGACGTACGCCGTTGCGGCGGTAATCGCCTTTTCGCGGCTCTATCTCGGCGTGCACTATCTTACGGACGTGCTTGCGGGCGCCGCGATCGGTTCGGCGATCGGCGTGCTGGTCGGTATTTTCGGCGCGAAGCTGTACGATAAAGCGCTTGCGAATATCCGTGCGCGCCGCGAGAAAAAGAAAGAAGAATAAGGAAAGGCGCGGCTTTTTCGGCCGCGCCTTTATTTGTTTTTCCGTTACTGCTTTTTCTCTCCGTAGAGCTTTACCCGTATGCGGGGCAGCGCGTCGGCGGAGGCGCCGAGCGGTTTTTCCCGGTTGCGGTAGTCATGCTTGTCGCAGAACCATTGCAGTTCGTCCGTCATGCGGTCGAGATGCCTTTTTTCCAGGGCGCACAAATCCGCGAGATAGCTTTTCGCTCTGCCGCCCGCGCAGGCGGAGTGTTCCAGCAACATGGCGTAATGTTTCATGCAAAAGCCCTTTGTGGAAAGCAGCCGATCGCGGAAATCGCCCTCGTTGGCGTAGAGCTGCGCCACGGTCTTGGCGTAGCGCGTCATGTGGTCGCCTACGATATCGCAAACAATGCAGGTAGACGTCAGTTTTTTCAGAGATTCCGCCGCTTTCTTCGCGCTCTTGGCGTCTTTTGCCGCAATTTCCTTTTTCAGCGCGTTTGTCCGCGTAATGGACTGGAGCGCCACGCTCAGCTTATTCTGCCGCGCGAAGAGCATGTCGAAATGGTCCGCGCAGAAACCGAGTTTGTTCACGCGGGCGCGGGTGTCGTCTTCCATCACGGCGTCGTTCAGAAACTGAAACAGTATGTTTTCTTCTACGATTTTTTCGATTTTGCACAGCGGACATTCGCAGGAAGGTTTGAACTCCTGCAAAATGAGCGACGTGCCTATGTGGTAATTCATAAAATCATTTTATCAAATTTCCGATTAAATTACAATTAAAATATGGACATTTCAACGCATGTGTGTTATAATTTTTTTGATTATGCAAAATAATTGCATAGAAACAGAGGAGATGCGGAAATGATACAGGAAAGAGTGGATTTATACAAATATTTTTCCTTGAAACGCAAAAAAAACTCGTTGGGGTATCTCAACACCTACGTGCCCGACGGCACGCTCGAACTGAACGTGAAGCAGCGCCCCGCCATGCTGGTCTGCCCGGGCGGCGGCTACGGATTTTTATCCGACAGGGAAAAAGAACCCGTCGCAATCCGTTTTCTGAGCAAGGGGTACAGCGCGTTCACGCTGGAATATTCGCTGAATACGCCCTTTCCGGTCCCGCTGATCGAGGCGTGCATGGCGGTTGTTTATATCAGGGAGAACGCCCCGAAATATTTTGTCGATCCCAACCACGTTTGCGCGGTGGGATTTTCCGCGGGCGGGCACCTCGTAGGCATGCTCGCCACCATGACCGGGGACGACGCGGTGAAAAAGGCTTTTCCGTCCGATAAGCTCGAACTGGTAAAGCCGGACGCGGTCATTCTCTCTTACGCCGTCATCACTTCGGACAGCCGCTACGGCCATTTAGGTTCCTTCAACGTCATTACGGGCGGTAAAAAGACGCTCTATCAGAAACTCTCTTTGGAAAAACGCGTTACCAACGAAAGCGTGCCCGCGTTCATGTGGCACACGAAGGAGGACGGCGCGGTGCCCGTTTATAACGCGCTCTGCATGGCGAGCGCCTATTACGAACACGGCGTGCCTTTCGAACTGCACGTTTTCGAGCGCGGCGCGCACGGGCTGAGCCTTTCCAACATAGAAACGTCGCTCAGCGAAAACGATAAAAAATGCAATAAGAACGTACAGGCGTGGGTGGACCTTGCGGACAACTGGCTCCGTTCGAGGGGTTTCAAAGTCCACGCGAAATGAAGTGTTTGTTTCTCTATAATCCGCAGAGCGGAAAGGGGAAGATCAACAAATACGTGAAGTTCGCCGAAAAGGAACTTAAGGAAAAATTCGAGGCCGTGGACGTCGCCTGTTCCGAAGGCCCGAAGGACATGGAAAAAAAGGCGAAAGAAGCGTGCGGAAAATACGATTATCTTGTGTTTTCCGGTGGGGACGGCTCCTTTAACGAGGTAATCAACGGCATCTGCCGTGAAGATAAAAAGCCCGTTTTGGGATATATCCCGACGGGGACGGTCAACGATATTTCCCGTTCGTGCGGGATTCCGCGCCGCGTCAGGCGCGCGATAAAAAACGTAAAGGACGGCGTGGCGAAAAAGCTGGACGTCATGTGCGTGAACGGCGCCTGTTTCGCGGAATACGAAATAAGCGCGGGCGCGATGACGAGCTGTTCGTACAAAGCGCCGCGGCAGGAAAAGATAGCGCTCGGCAAATTCGCCTACGCGCTGGAAATACTGCGGCACAACATGAAGCTCGCCGATTTCCCCGTAACGGTGGAATGCGGCGGCACGGTATATCGCACGAACTGCGAATTCGTGGTGTTCATCAACAGCCGATCCATCGCGAGCATGCCCGTCAATCCGAAAGCGGTGCTCAACGACGGAGAGGTGGAACTGCTGCTCATCCGACAGGTGGAAAAACCGCGCTGGTATCATAAATTCCGCGCGTTTTTCAAGATATTGCATTTTTTCGCGTTCGGCTATAACGGTTCCAAAAACAGCGCGCATTTCATCAAGCTGAAAGGCAATTCCTTTACGGTGAAGACTTCCGCGGATACGGTGTGGAATTTCGACGGCGAAGAGGGCGTTCGGGGCGATATCAGCGTAAAGGTGATAAAGGAATGTATTGAGCTAATCGTGCCCGAGCGCAAAGCGGGCACCAAGCGCTTTGAAAGGCGATAAGGAGAACGATGAAAAAATTAGGTTTTGCTTTGGGGTCGGGCGGCAGCCGCGGCGTAGCGCATATCGGCTTTTTGCAGGCGATGCAGGAAAACGGCATCAAGCCCGACTGCATTGCGGGTTCTTCCATGGGATCGGTGGTCGGCGCGTGCTATGCGGCGGGCATGAGCGTGGAAGAGATGAAAAACGTCGTTTTTGAATTGAAAGCGCTGGATATACTCGATATATCGGGCAACGTTCTGAAAAACCAGGCGTTGTTCAAGTCCAAAAAAATGCGCGCCAAGCTGGGAGAATATCTCGGCGAAAAGACCTTTGAAGAACTCAATATTCCCTACGGCTGCGTTTCCGTAGATCTCGTTACGGGGCAGACGGTGGAATTTACCGAAAAATACGCGGTGGCGGACTGCGTGCAGGCGAGTTCCTCCATACCCGGCGTGTTCCGCCCCGTGAAGCTGGACGGCATGGTGCTGGTGGACGGCGGCGTCCGCAACCGCCTGCCCGTGAAACTCGTCAAAAAGATGGGAGCGGAAGCCGTTGTCGCGGTGGACGTTTTAGGCGAACTGCGGCGGGCGGACAAGCCGCTCAACATCATCACGGTCATTCTGCGTACGGTGGACATATACGATTCGCAGATCACCGAAATGAAACTGAAAAAGGATAAACCCGATCTGCTCATCCGTCCCGACATGGGCGATATGTCGCAGTATAAGGTGAAGAATTTCGAAGTCGCGTTCGACGCGGGCTATAAAGCGGGCATGGAAAACGCGGATAAGATAAAAGAACTGCTGAAATGATATTCAAAAGCGTGGATAAAACGGCTCTGCCGCTTTACGACGGAATTTCCATGGAGATAGAGGTTTCCAGCGAGCTGAAAACGGAGCGCGCGGACGGCGGTATAGGCGGTATCCTGCTCAGGGAAACGCCCGTGGCGCCGTATAAAAAAGATCTGAGCGCCTTTCAGCGGGCGGCGGAATACGAAAAGAACTTCGATATAAGCGAGTGGAAATTTTTCATGGCGTTCGACGGGGCCCGTCCCGTCGGCGGCGCGACGCTCGCCGCGAAAACGCCGGAAGTGCACATGCTGGAGGGGCGGGACGATCTCTGCGTTTTATGGGATCTCCGCGTGGAGAACGGATATAAAAGGCGCGGCGTGGGGCAGAAGCTCTTCGATATGTGCCGTCTTTGGGCGAAGGCGCAGGGCTTTGCCCGGATGAAGATAGAATGTCAGAACGACAATGTTCCCGCGTGCAGGTTTTACCGCAAGCAGGGCGCCGAACTGCGTCGGATAGACGAATACGCTTATTGCAACGATCCCGCTTTCCGCGGAGAAATACAGCTTATCTGGTATTTGGATTTATAAAAGCCCCGGCGCGAACGCCGAGGCTTTTACAATTCGTCGGTATAATCCAAAAGATAGTCGATGGATACGTCGAAGATCTTGGCAAGCTTGGGCAGATATTCCGTCGGCGGCACGCTTTTTTCACATTCCCAGAGCGAAACGGTATCCTGGCTGACGGCCAGAAGGCCGGCAAGCGACTGTTGCGACAGCCCGGCCTGTTTGCGCAGTTCTCTTATGCGTTTGCCGTACATGTTTTTTCAGCCGTCGGGGAACTCTCTGAAATAGTCCGACAGCGACATTCCGAATATGCGGCAAATATATGCGATTTTTGCGATTTTGGGAATGGTCTTGCCGCTTTCCCAATGCGAAACGGTCGATGGCGAGACGTGCAGAATCGCCGCGAGGCGAGCCTGCGACAGATGTTCCTCCAAGCGTAAAGTTTTCAGCGTTTTACCAATATCTACCATATCCATGATAACAGTATATAAAATATAATTTTAAAATAGTTAAATCACGAGTGGTTCTCGTAACTTTTTTGCGGAGGGACGGCAGCAATGCCGCCTCTTTTTTTTATGCGCCGCCCGTTCTCGGCATTCGGCGGGGGCAGACGCCCGTCGGGGCGCGGTCCGCCAGTCGCTTTCGCGCGCGGGACTGAGCGCCTGCCCTGCCGCAATGCCTTACGGCTTCGTTCGCCCCGCCCGTGCCGCCCGAAGCCGTTCGCCCGGCCCCGCCCCGCGCTTTGCCTTGCCGACCGTTCTGTCCGCCCCGCGGAGAGCAGCTTTTTTATGAAAAACAATTTGTCCGCATATTTCCCCGCGGGGCAGAATACATTAAACTGTACCCGGAATGCGCTACGTTCGGGAGCGCGCGGTATCGACAATATTCGACAAACTAATAAAAAAACAGATAAAAAACAAGTGCGGGGAGAAATTATAATGAAAGTGTTCTTCGTCAGGAAAAAAACGCTCACAGCCGTTTTGACCGCGGCAATTCTGCTCGTCGTGGCCGTTACCGCGGGAGCCATAGCGCTCGGCGGCGCAAAACAGTCCTTCGGCAAAAGCAGGGAGCTTCCCATCTACTCGGTGGAAACGGAGGATAAAAAGATAGCCATTTCCTTCGACTGCGCCTGGGGCGTGGATTACACCGACCGCCTTTTGGAAATCATGGAGGATAAGGGCGTGGTATGCACCTTTTTCTGCGTTGAGTTCTGGACGGAAAAATATCCCGAGTACGTCAAGAAAATTTCGGACGCGGGCCACGATATCGGCACGCATTCCGCCACGCACCCGTATATGAGCAAGCTCGACAAGCAGACCGTGATCAAGGAGCTTACCACCTCTTCCGAGGCGATAGAAAAGATAACGGGCAAGGAGGTCAAGGTGTTCCGCCCGCCTTACGGCGATTATAACGACAACCTGATCTCTACGGCGCGCGAACTCGGACTTTACACCATTCAATGGGACGTCGATTCCCTCGACTGGAAAAATCTTTCCGCAAAGGAAATTTATAACAGAGTCGTTCCGAAAGTGCAAAACGGTTCTATCGTACTCTTTCACAACAACGGCCTGCATACCGCGGACGCGCTGGGCGACATCATAGACGCGCTTTTGAAAGACGGGTACGAGTTCGTAACGATCTACGACCTGATATACAAAGACAATTTCGTAATGGATGCCAACGGCAGACAGCAGCTTGTAAAGTAGAGAAAAACAAATCAAGGAGAAAATATATGAATTATTTCACGGAAAAGAACAACAAGGTTTACTTAAGCGGCGTTGTAGTGGGGGACGCGGAATTTTCCCACGAGGTATACGGCGAGGGCTTTTACGAAATGAAAGTATCCGTGCCGCGGCTTTCGGGGCAGGAGGATATTCTTCCCGTAACGGTTTCGGAAAGGCTGATCGCCGATAAAAAATTGCAGAAGGGCAGTCCCGTCAACGCGGTGGGACAGTTCAGAAGCTACAATAAGCTCGTGGACGGAAAGAGCAAGCTCATGCTGACCGTATTCGTGCGGGAAATCCTCGACGACGCGGCGGGGAAAAATCCCAACAGCATAGTGCTTTCGGGCTACGTTTGCAAACAGCCCGTTTACCGCACCACGCCCTTCAACAGGGAAATAGCCGATCTTCTCGTCGCGGTAAACCGTTCTTACAATAAATCGGACTATATCCCGTGCATCGCATGGGGCAGAAATGCGCGTTTCGTAAAGAACCTGGCGGTGGGCGAACGCATCGCCCTTTCGGGCAGGATCCAAAGCAGGGAATATCAGAAAAAACTGAGCGAAACGGATATACGCACGATGGTTGCGTACGAGGTTTCCGTCAGCAAGCTCGCCGCGTGCGAGAGCGCGGAAAATTTCGACCTCGAAGAGGAGTTTTCCTTTCTCTCTCCCGAAATTTCGGAAAGCTACCAGACGATCAAAAACG
>ERZ1106932.230-NODE-230-length-20081-cov-148.804554_pt1 | contig 20081 bp, 12 predicted proteins | sample MGYA00403665_ERZ1106932 | MGnify/ENA primary metagenome ERZ1106932 (study PRJEB35170, sample SAMEA104062448) | human gut metagenome | biome: human gut; feature: human-associated habitat; material: faeces | place: Denmark | collected 2012-08-24 ... | reverse complement strand
TAATGTTTCGTATTGTACAGATTGCGGAGAACGGTGCAAAGTTGACCGACGTTTTTCGGGAAGCACATCCTGATATTCCGTGGGCGGCTATTCGCGGCATGCGCAATCGTATCGTGAATAATTATGGCGTTGTAAGTATGACGAATGAAAAAGTTGCCGAAGAAGTGATAGTAGGATTGCTCGAAGAAAAATTATCACAAGAAAACAACAAAATTGGAAAGGAGACCCAAGATAGACAGGCTGAAAATGATGACAAATAAGATTTCGCAGGGAAATATTGAAAAAATCGGAAATTTGTCTCCGAATGCGGTGACGGATAGAAAAAAATCGTTTTATCTTGCGGAGGGAATTTATGATTGAAAACGGGCGCTTGATCAAAGATGCGAAAGGCAGGTATCGTCTTACGGCGCAGACGCGCAAATGGGAACTCACCGTTTTTACCGAATATAGCGGCAAAGAAGTTTTCGTTCGGGAAACGGGGTGGGAAGTGAATGCACCCACTCAAAAATCGGAAAACGTCAAAAAGGCATATTATATTTTTCACTATGTTGTGAGCGGATGCGGCTATTATACGATCGGCGACAAGACATATAAGATAAATGCGTTTACGGGTTTTATCCTCCCGCCGAATATCTCCCTCTCGTATTGGGCGGACGAAAAAGATCCGTGGCAGTATTATTGGGTAGGCATGAGCGGAGCCTTGGTCGCGGAGATCGTGTCGAACATGAAGATCGGGGAGGACAACAACTATATTTTTACGGTGACGCGCCGCGACGGGTTTTTAAAGACGTTGGAGAGGCTTTGCTGTAATTCGCAGAAATTCCACAACCGCGAAATCGCTTATCTTTTCGCTTTGGGCGGGTTATACGAATTGCTCGCCTATCTCGTGGACGACGCGTTTTCGATAAAGGAAAGGGGCGAAAAACTCGAAGACAGGATTATCTGCTATGTGAATAAAAATTACAGGACGACGTCGGTCAAAGAGTTGTCACAGGTTTTTTATCTGGACAGAAGTTATATTTATAAACTGTTCAAAAAGCGCGAGGGTATTCCGCCGTGCGGCTATATACTCGACTTAAAATTGCGGGAAGCGCTGGTGCTTTTGGAAGACGGAAATTTATCCGTGGGCGAGATCGCCGAAAAAGCCGGATTCAACAGTTGCGTCAATTTTTGCGTGCAATTTAAAAAACGCTACGGCAAGTCGCCCAGCACTTGGAGAGGGAGCACGCAAAAAGCGGGAAAATAGCGCCCGTAAGGAAAAGAGCCATGCTTCGGCATGGCTCTTTTCCTTTGCCGCAAAATGGGCAATGTGGAAACATTTATTTAAAAAAAGACAACAATTTTGTATTGAAAGGCGCAAAAGCATGTGATAAAATATAAGAAAAGGAAGGCAGAAAGCAAAAGGACATCAGGCCCTCTGTATTAGAATTTTTTCAAGGAGAGATATAGTGAAACCATTCAAGTTAATGTTTTTCGGGGCGGGGAGCACCATTTTTGCCAAAAACGTGATCGGCGATTGCCTGCTCCGTTTTCCCGACGTGCCGTTTGAGGCGGCGCTTTTCGATATCGACGCGGTCAGGCTGGAAGAATCGCGCGCGATGCTGGCTTATATCGCCGAAAAATACGGCGCGAAAGCGAAAATCGTTGCGTATACCGACAGGGCCGAGGCGCTCAAAGACGCTGATTTTATCGTCAATGCGATTCAGGTCGGCGGGTACGAATCGACCATGGCGGATTTCGAGATCCCGAAAAAGTACAGCCTGCGCCAGACGATCGGGGATACGCTGGGGGTCGGCGGAATTTTCAGGGCGCTGAGAACGATCCCAGTGATGGAAGAACTCGCCGAACAGATAAAACATCTTTGCCCGAAGGCGCTGTTTCTGAATTATGTCAATCCCATGGCGATCCTGACGAAATATCTCATCGGAACGCTGGAACTGAACGCGGTGGGGCTGTGCCACAGCGTACAGTGCTGCGTGTCATCGCTGCTTTCCGCGTTGGATATGAAGGAGCATATCCCGACCTGCCGTTCCAAAATTGCGGGGATAAACCATCAGGCGTGGCTGCTTGAAATCGAAGACGAAAACGGAAACGATTTGTATCCGGAGATCAAAAAGCGCAGCAGGGAAGGCTTTCACAAGCATAAATTTGACTGGGATCTTGTCCGCCACGACATCATGGCGCGGTTCGGCTATTACGTGACGGAGAGCAGCGAACATTCTTCCGAATATTTTCCTTACTTTATCAAAAGAAATTATCCGGAACTTATCGACGCCTATCATATCCCGCTCGACGAATACCCCCGCAGGTGCGTAAAACAGGGCAAGGAATGGAAAGAGCGGAAACAACTGCTTGTTACGGATAAAGTGGAGCACAGCATCAGCAACGAGTTTGCCTCTTCCATCGTAGAGGCCAAATCGGGCGGCGGGGTTTGCCGTATCCACGGGAATGTGCTCAATAAGGGGCTGATTTCCAACCTGCCCGAAGACTGCTGCGTGGAAGTGCCCTGCCTGATCGATAAAAACGGGGTGAATCCCTGTTACGTGGGAGCGCTGCCCGAGCAACTCGCCGCGCTCAACCGCACGAACGTCAACGTGCAGAACCTGGCGGCGGAAGCCGCCGCGAAGCGGAGCCGCGAACTCGTATATATGGCGGCGTATCTTGATCCGCATACCGCGGCGGAATTATCTATGGACGAGATTCGTGCAATGTGCGACGAATTGTTCGCTGCGCACGGAAAGTGGTTGCCGGAATATAGATAAAAGCGTAAAACGGCGGCTGAAAATAAAAAAAGGAGAGGAATCCATGAAACATTTTGTAAAAAAAGCAGCGGCGGTCATGCTCGCGGTCATCGTTTTTTCGTTTTTCGTCGGCTGCACGGGGATGGGAAGCGGCGGCATCGGCACGGAACAGATCGACAAAGACCGCACGCAACTGTATGTGTTCAACTTTGACGGCGGCTTCGGTTCGGAATGGCTATCCGCGGCGAAGGAAAAGTATGAAGAACTGCACAAAGACGATATTTACGAAGACGGGAAAAAGGGCGTGCAGATTTACGTGACGGTCAAAAAATCTTTCCCGAACGACATCATCAGCCAGATCCCCGACAACCGCGAGGAAGTTTATTTTACGGAGGCGGCGCACTATTATACGCTGAAAAACGCGGGAGTGCTCGGCGACATCACGGAAGCGGTAACGGAGAAGGGTACTTACGGCGATTCGTTGAGCATAGAAGACAGGCTGACGGACGAACAGAAAGCGTATCTCGGCATCCAAGAGGAAGACGGTACGCATTATTACGGCATTCCGCATTACGCCGGTTATTGGGGCATCATTTACAACATCGAACTGTTTGACGATAACGGCTATTACTTCGCGGACGAACCCGACCCCGAAGACGATTCGCTGGCGGGGCTGTTCATCAACAAGAGGACGAATCCCAAAAAGAGCGCGGGGCCGGACGGCGAATACAACACTTCCGACGACGGGCTGCCCGCAACTTACGACGAATTTTACAAACTCTGCGATTATATCGAAAGAGACGGCTGTATCCCTCTGATCTGGTCGGGGAAGAACTACACCGATTATCTGAATGCTGTCATTCAGGCGCTTGCCGCGGATTACGACGGCAAGGATCAGACGATGCTGAACTATACTTACGACGATACGGCAAAAACGCTGGGCAGGATCGAAAACGGCTCGTTCGTGGAAGATGCGGAGCCCACGCCCATCGAGGAAGAAAACGGATGGGAACTCAGCCGCCAGGCGGGGAAATTCTACGCCCTGCAATTTATGGAAAAAGTCATAAAAACGACCGATTGGCACAATGACATCGCGAAAAATTTGGCATTCAGCCCCGCTTACACGCACATGAACGCGCAGGAGGATTTCCTCTATGCCAACGAGGACGGCGTGACGCCGGGTGTGGCGATGCTGATGGACGGGTGCTGGTGGCAGTCGGAAGCGCAGGGGACGTTCAACGACATGGTTGACAGCATGGGCGACGAATATGCCAAAGAAAACCGCAGTTTCGGTTTTATGCCTCTGCCTAAAGCGACGGAGGAGAAAGCGGAAGAAAACCGCAAGAACGGCCCTGAGGCGAAAAAGTTTACGTTGGTCGACGCGCAGTATTCCATGTGCTTCATGAAATCGAATATTGCGGATTGGAAAAAGCCGTTGGCGCTCGATTTTATCCGCTTCGTCAATACGCAGGCGCAACTTGTGGAATACACGCAGATCACCAATACGACGAAAGCGCTCAACTACTCGCTGACAAATCAAGAGAAAGAGGAACTGACGCCTTTCGGGCTGAGCCTGCTCGAATACCAGGGGAAATCGGATATCGTCTACCCTTATTCGAACCGTGCGATTTACGTCAACAATCAGTCGCAGATACGCAGTGTGCTCTTTTCTTCGCGCGTGAACGGAAAGGATTATACGTATGCCACCCGAGCCTTCCACGAGGACGGCGTGACGGCGGCCGAATATTTTACGGGAATGGAAACCGTGTCTAAAGAAAGATGGGCAATGTTCTCATAAAGCGGTATGGGAGAGGGAAAATTGACGATGTCGGTTTCAAATAAGAAAAACAAACTGAAACTCGGAAAGTATAACCTGATTTTTTACAGCCTGATGATGATCTGGCCGTTGCTGCAGTTTTTCGTGTTCTACGTGCTGGTCAAGTTCAATTCGGTACTCTACGCTTTTCAGGATTACGATCTGCTGACGGATAAAATCGTTTGGACGTTCGACAATATGGACAACGCCTTTACCATGATGACGCGCCAGCCGCTGTTCCGGTCGATGATGTCCATGTCGCTGCTTACCTGGTTTATCGGGTTGGCGGTAGGCACGCCGCTGGCGCTCATCTTTTCCTACTACATTTACAAGGCGCTTCCCGCTGCGGGGTTTTTCCGCGTGATGCTCTTTCTGCCTTCCGTGGTCTCCGCGATCGTTATGACGACGATCTATCAGTTCTTCGTCGAGCGCGCCCTTCCCGAGATCGTAAAGATAGTGACGGGCATCAAAACGGAGGGATTGATGGGCAACCCCGATACCCGCTTTTTTGCGGTGATGTTTTACAACATCTGGGTGAGTTTCGGGGTTTCCGTGCTGATGTACTCGGACGGTATGAACCGCATTTCGACGGAGGTGGTGGAATCTGCGCACCTCGACGGAGCCACCGGCCTGCGGGAGTTTTGGCATATTACCCTTCCGCTGGTGTATCCCACGCTTTCCACTTTTCTCATCACGGGCGTAGCGGGGATCTTCCTGAACCAAGCGAACCTGTTTTCCTTTTACGGCAACAGCGCTCCGGAAAGTTTGCAGACTTACGGGTACTACATCTATATGCAGACGGAAGCCGCGGCGTCGCGGGCGGAATATCCCATCTTGTCGGCGATCGGATTGTATCTCACGATCCTCGCTGTGCCACTGACGCTGCTCGCGAAGCACTGCCTTGAACGGTTCGGGCCGAAAGAGGATTAAAGGGAGGAAGTTCGGATGAAAGAGACACGAAAAAAAAGCAGTCTTACCCTGTTTACGGTCATTTTACTCGTCTTTTTGGCAATATACGTCGTCACGCTCGTTGCCCCGTTTTTATGGGCGCTTCTGACTTCGTTGAAAGAACAAAGGGATTTTCGGCTGAATATCATCGGGCTTCCGAAAGAGTGGGCTTGGGCAAATTATCCTTACGTGTTTGAGAATTTTTCCGTCCTCGTCGATACGGAAAGCGGGCAGAAATTCGTCGGCATGGCCGAGCAGTTTCTCTATGCGTTTTTGTATTCTTTTGGCTGTGCGTTTACCAACACGCTCGTTCCTTGTCTCACGGCGTATTTGTGCGCGCGCTTTCCTTATAAACTCTCCAAGTGGGTGTATACGACGGTGATCGTCGTCATGACGCTGCCCATCGTCGGGAGTTTGCCCGCCGAAGTGCAGATGGCGAAGACCTTGGGGCTCTACGACAGCGTTTGGGGGCTTTGGGTCATGAAAGCCAACTTTCTCGGCATGTACTTCCTCGTGTTTTATACCGTCTATAAAAATATGCCCATGGCGTATACGGAGGCGGCGTGCATCGACGGCGCGGGAAATATGTCTGTTCTTATACGCATCATCCTTCCGCTCAGCAGGAACACGTTTTTTACCGTTATGCTCATCAACTTCATTACCTTTTGGAACGATTATCAGACACCGCTCATCTACATGCCGTCCAAGCCTACCGTCGCTTACGGGATGTTTGTCATAGCGAACGCTACCACGCCGGGGTTATCCACCATCCCTATGAGAATGGCGGGCGCCATGCTGATGCTGATCCCCATACTAATCGTGTTTCTCTGTTTTCACAAACGCCTTATCGGGAATCTCACCGTCGGGGGGATCAAAGGCTGAAGTCCGGCGGTGTGCGGGCTCTTGCCTGAAATGTTCAGGATCGTATAATTTAAATAAGGAGGATTTTGTATCGTGAAAAGAAGCGGAAAGATCATGGTTTCGCTGTTGTCTTTGCTGTTTGTCTTTTTTATAGCGGCGGGGTTCGTTGCGGAGCGGTCGGCTTCGCCCGGGCACGTTTCCCGCGCGGAGGCGGCGGGCGAAGCGCAATGGAGCGAAGCCGAAATAGAGGAGGAATACGAATACGGAGCATCGTTTTCCGTACCCGAACGGACGCTGACGGTCGGGGAAAAATCGTATAGCGCGCAGAGCGTGCTCGTCTATCCTGACGGGAACGCCACGAGCGCCGTGCGGGCGGAACTCGACATGAGCGGCGTGTATACGCTCATTTATACGGCGGAAGCCGAAGGCAGGGTATACAGGGATGAGGCTGTTTTCCGCGTCCTCGACAACTTCGTGAATCACGGGGAAGGCAGCAGCGCACAGTACGGCGAATACGACTATAAGGCGTATGCCGTTCCTACGTCCTATTCGGATTTGGAAAAATTGTATGATTATGCGGAGATCGGCACGATCGTCACACAGCCGAAGGACGGCTTGTATGTGCGCCTTACCGAGGGAGACGAACTTTCGTTTACCCCCGTCATCGATTTGAGCGAACTTACCGTAAACGATTCGCTTTTCGAGGCGTGGATCATGCCCGACGTGCTCGGGGAAGCCGATTTCGAAAAGTTGTACATCACCCTCACCGACGCGTTTTATCCCGAAAAATCCATTCGTTTTTCCGTCCGCAGTTCGATGGATGGTTTGATGTATCCGTACAGTTATTGGCAGATGGGCGGCGACGGGCAGATGATGAAGGGGTACGAGGTGAGCAAAAACCTCGTCCACGTGGAAGACGAATGGGGGAAGGGCACGCAGACCAGTTTTTACGGCGTTTACGTTCAGAACCAGACGGTGACAGAGGGCGCAATGAGCATAGACCTGCGCTATGCGCCCGATGAACTTGCGGGATATGCGGTGAGCACCGCGGCCGCAGGCCCCGGACTCATCATCGATCTCGACGATCCCAAATTCTTTTCGGATCCGTGGACGGGATTCCCGTCTGGCAAGGTGCGCATATCCGTTTCCGCGGACATGTACAATAAGGATTCGGCGAATTTCCTGATCACCGGTATTTTCGGGATGGGACTGAGCGAAGAGAAAGCCCCCGATACCGCCGCGCCCGAAATCACGGTGGATACGGACTATGACGTCATGCCCGAGGGAAAAGTTGGCGGCCGCTATCCCCTCTCCGCGGCGTCCGCTTATGACGGCGTGGACGGGGAAGTGCCCGTGTCCGTGACCGTCTGGTACAATTATGCCACGGCAAACGCGGTGCTCATCGACAACGACGGGACGTCGTTCGAGATCGCGCGCGGCGGGGATTACGCCATCGTCTATACGGCGACGGACAGGAGCGGAAACATTGCGGAGAAACTTCTTCGGGTACACGCGGGAGACGAAATCCCCCCTCTTAAATTACAGATAAGCGAAGACCGCGTCACGGAGGCGGCGCTCGGGGAATGGGTGCCGTTTGCGGCGGCGGAAACATCGGGCGGCAGCGGCGACGTGGAAGTGACGATTACGGCTTCGCTCGGGGATGATTCCGTGATCGCGGCGGACGGATTCCGTCCGCAGAGAGAAGGGAAGTACACGGTTTCGTATACTGCCGTCGATTACATAGGCGAATCGGTGACGCAGACGTATACGCTTACGGTCAACCGCGGTACTGAGCCGATTTTTGCGGAAGAGGCGGTTCTGCCCGACGTATTCGTGGCGGGCTCGGCGTACACGTTGCCCGTCCTGTATGCAAACGATTATACTTCGGGCGAACTTACACGCGTGGCGGCGGACTTCGACGTAGAAGACGGTGCGGGAAAACGCACGGTAAAAGCGGGCGAACCGTTCGTGCCGACGGTGACGGAAAACGGCGGCATCGTAAAGATCACCTACCGCGCGGGAACTGCGGAAAAGACGTATGAAGTGCCCGCCGTGCTGCCGTACGTTTCGGAAAACGACAGAATGCGTTTCAAGATAGAAAACTATTTCATGACGGACGGCATAACGACGGAAAAGACGGACGAATGGTTGCTGTTTACGGCGGAAAAATCGGATGGCGGCTGGACGTTTGCGAATACGTTGGCGGCGGAAGGGCTGGAAGCGGTGCTCGAAACCACAGGCGTCGGCGCAAAATTCGGCGGGATCCGCATCGTACTGCGGGATGCGGTCGATAAAAACATCGTCGTCGAAGGGTTGCTGGTCGACGACGGGGGACTCAAATTCAAGATCGGTTCTTCGACCGTGAGCGTCGGCGGCGAATTTACGTCGGCGGGGGAATATGCGGTGTTCTTTTCCGACGGCAGGTTCGGCGTGAACGGAGCGGGGGTCGCCGTGACGAAGACCGCAAGCGGCGCGGCGTTCTCCGGTTTCCCTTCGGGGAAAGTTATGCTCAGCGTTTCTTTTATCGACGCGGAGGAAGGAGCACAGATAGCGTTGAGCGAGTTGAGCGGTCAGCCGATTTATGCTCTGTCCGCAGACAAGACCAAGCCGAAGATCATCATTTCCGGCTCTTACGGCGGTTCGGCGGCGTTCGGACAGACCGTGGTGCTGCCCTCGGCGATGGCGGCGGATACGCTCGATCCCGAGGTCGATTTCACAATGAGCGTCACGGGGCCTGACGGCACGCCGATCACGGATTCGGAAGGGGTTTTGCTGAAAGACGTCGACCCGACGAAGGAATATTCTTTCGTTGCGGACAAATACGGCAAGTATACGGTACGCTATTCGGCGGAAGATACGTCCGGCAACAAGCAGCCGCTGCAATATGCGATCAACGTCGAGGACGACGTCCCGCCCGAGATCGTCTTTGCGGGCGAATTCGCTGCGGAGGCGAAGGTGGGCGACGTGCTCGTCATTCCCGAATTTACCGTATCGGACAATCTGGGCGGCGAAGTGACGGTATACAAGTATTGCTATACGTCGAACGGGGTTCTGGTTTCCATTCCCGAAAACTCCAATTCGATAAAATGCCGTTATGAAGGGGTTTACGAATTCCGCATTTTCGCCGTGGACGAGACGGGGAACATTGCCGTGAAAACGGCGCAAATCGTCGTGAGCGCGTAAGGAGGAAACATGAAAATGAAGAAGAGGATTTTATCGTTGCTCTGTGCGGTGCTGCTTCTGTTGGGGTTGGCGGCGTACTGCGGGTGCGAGCGCGGCGGCTCCGTTTCGCCGTCGGGAACGGTGGAAGAGCCCGAACAGCATTTCCAGGACAAAAACCTGCATAAGATCTCCGTGACGCCGTCCTCCCGCACTTTTATAAAGAACGGGAAAAGCGATTATATCATCGTCACGGAAGTGGGCACGCATTCGGAAAAGGCGGCAAATTACATTGCGCAGTGCCTCGAAGAGGCGTCCGGGGTGCGGTTGCCCGTGCAAGTGAGAAGCGAAGGGCTGTCCTGGTCAAAAAGCAGCAAATGGATCGTGGTCGGATGCAGGGACTTGTTCGAGGACGCGGGCCTTTCCATGCCCGAAGAGGACATCGGGCTGACGGGCTATACGATCAAAACCGCGGGCGACAGCGCCTTTATCGAGGTCGGCGGCGTACTCGCCTTTCAGGGCGGCGCGCTTGCATTCCTGCACCACTGCGTGGGGTACGAAATGTATGCGGCGGATACGGTCGTGTACGAAAACGCGGGCGAAACGCTGCCCGACATGGATATCGTCGAAAAGCCCGATTTCGATTTCAACGCCCCTTCGAACAGCCTTTCGGACGAGGCCATATACGGAATGGGCTATATGGCGACACAGGACGTGTTCGTGAAAGTCGGGGAAAATTACTGGCATAACTCCTTCGATTTCCTCGACCCGAACGACAAGACGAACGATCCCGATTGGTTCAACGAGAACAAGCAGCAACTCTGTTATACGGCCAAGGGCGACGAACAGAAGATGAAGGCTATGCTCGATAAAGTCATGGTGAAGATGATCGAGAGCATAGAAGCCGCCCCCGACGCGGGCGTCGTCACCTTTACAGTGCAGGACGGCGACCAGCAGTGCCATTGCAAAACCTGCCTGGCGGAGCGCGAAAAATACGGTTCCTATTCGGGCGTCGTGGTGAAATTCGTGAACAGGTTAGCCGATCGCGTGGACAAATATCTGGAAGAGAAAGCAGCGGAAGAAGGGACGGAAAAGCGCGACCTCACCATTATTTTCTTCGCGTATTATTCCACGTTCAAGCCGCCCGTGAAACTGGAAAACGGCAAATACGTTCCTATCGACGACGACGTGGTCTGCCGCGACAACGTGGGCGTGTTTATGGCCCCGATCGACATCGATTATACCCGTTCGATTTACGATTCCGCAAACGATACGCTCAGAGAGGGGATAAACGGCTGGTCGGCTCTCACGGATAAAATGTATATCTGGCTGTACGATACGAATTTCTATAATTATCTGTATCCGTTCAACAGTTTCGACAGCCGCGTGGAGACCTTGCGCTATTTCAATTCGCTGGGCGCGAGATACGGCTATTCCTGCGGTCAGCACGACCATATGTCGAGCGACGCGCATAAGACGGGCTTCACGCACTTCAAGGATTATCTGAACATAAAGACATACTATAACGTAAATCTCAACTACGACGAGGTGACGGACGACTGGTTCGACAATTATTTCGCGGCGGCGTCCGAACCGATGCGGAAGATGTTCGACGAGATCCAGATGTGGATGCGGACGATGCAGTACGAATACCCCGTGGAATTCGGCAGCGGCATTTACGCGGACATCAGCCAGCAGAAGTTTTGGCCGAAGCGTGTTTTGGACAGGTGGCTGGGCTATATCGACGAGGCGTATGCCGCGGCGGAACAATACCGCGATACCGATCCCGAACTGTACGAAAGGGTGAGGCAGCATATCCGTATCGAAAGCGTGTTCCCGAAATTTGCGCTCGCCACGCTGCACGCGGGCAAATTTTCGGACGAGGAACTCTTGCAATTACGCATGGAAGTCAAGGTGGATTGCGAAGAACTGAATATCAGAAAGGTGCAGGAACACATCGAGATCACCACGGTATTTGCCGAGTGGGGTCTCTGATAAAAAATAAGAGGGGTAAAACCATGAGAAACAAAAAATTTCTTTTCATGCTTGCGGCTTTGGTCTGCGTGCTGTTCGTTTGTTTGGCGTCGGCGTGCAAAAAGACGCAGGAAGACCCGATCCCCGCCGAGGCGAGCGTCACGCTCGACAGGTCTTCGGCGGAACTCGACGTGCACGAGACGATCGAATTGACCGCGTCGTCGGAAAACACGTCGGAAAAGATCGTATGGTCATCCTCCGATCCCGCCGTAGCGACGGTCGAGAACGGGCTGGTACAGGCGCAGGCAAAGGGCGAAGCCACTGTCACGGCAAGCGCGGGCGGGGCGAGCGATACCTGCCGGATCACGGTATACGATTCGCAGTCCGCTCCCGTTTTGCGGCTGAACCGCGATTCTGTGCCCGTAGCCAAGGGGGACACGTATACCGTAAAGGCAGAGGTCCTCTATAAAAACTGCCCCGCTTACGGGGAGGTCGAGTATACCTGGACGGAAGCGGATAACTACGCCGAAGGGGTGGCGTCGATCGAGGCGAACGGCGCGGAAGCCGTGATCACGGGCCTTGAATACGGGGATACGGCGTACGACCTCGTCGCCGAGATTTGGGGAACGAAGATGACCGCCCGTGTGGACGTTTCCGTCAGGAACGCGGACATCCGTTTTGAAACGCCCTACGGCGTCACGGACGGGGCGTACACCGCTTCGCTTGCTTTGCTGGATATCGGCGAACATCATACGGAAGCGGATCTCGACGTAAAAATTTACGAAAAGGATGTCCTGCAGGACGCACAGATCACCGACTGGAAGAGCGAAGACGAATCGATCGTGACGGCGGAAAACGGGACGATCACGGCGGTCGCGGAAGGCTCGGCTTACGTGGTCGGCTCTTACGAGAACAACGAATGCCGCATTCTCGTGTCCGTTTATCGCCCGCAGGTGGAAATGAGCGAAAGGGTGGAACTGCAAAAGTTCGGCGCGAATACCGTAACACCGGAATCGGAGATTTCGGGCGCGGTAAAAGACATGTTGCTCGGCGGCGAAAACATACTCGTTTCCGCAGATGGGAACGCGCTGACCTACGATCAGGCGAAGTTGCCTTCGGCAAGCGCGGACATGGGCGACGCGACGGTAGTGATCGGGACGGAAAAGGCGAAATACGTCTTCGAGGCGGGCATATACAGCCGCGTGATCCGCACGCAGGCGGATCTGGACGCCATGGCGGCGGACGGTGCGGCCGCGCTGAACGATTCGATCTTCTGGGACGGGTACTATGTGCTCGGCGCGGACGTCGAATGCAATTACGGAGAGGGCTTTTATCCTTCCGTGAGTTGGCCGAAATCCTTTGACGAAAACGGGATTAACGCATATACGACGAACGCGGGATTTATGGGTATTTTTGACGGCAGGGGCTATAATGTGGACGGCCTCCGCACCACGGGGCAACGCGCGTTTTTCCTGACGATGGCAAAGGGCGGCATCGTGAAAAACATTTCCTTTACGAACGCGGTCCATACGGGCGGGACGGATACTGCTTTCCTTGCTACGTTCGGGCATGGGATATTTGAAAACGTCTATGTGGAACTGAACTCGCTTGATGCGGGCAACGGCGTGTTCAACGGCGTGGAAGCGCTGTCGGATGCACGCGTGCGGAACTGCTTCGTCGTCTGCAAATCGTCGTCGGAAAACACCTTCCTCGGCTATAAAAACGGAACCCCTCCCGGGTCCGACCCCGTGCGGCATTTCGACAAGGTTTATTCGGTCGGGCTTGCGGGAGACCCCGTCATGAAGAATTGGCAGATAACGGGCGGATATGCCGACGACAACGACACAAAAAATTATGCTGACTTTTCGGAGATGGCGGCCGCGGGGATAGATTTCAGCGGCTGGGACAAAGACTTCTGGACGGTGGTCAACGGCTTGCCGTATCCGAAAAATCTTCCCGTTACGGCGGGCGAGATCGTCTGGGAGATCAACGTAGAGGGAGAATACGTCGGCGTCGGCGCGGAGATCACCTACACGAGCGAAGACACCATCCTTTCTCTGGACGAAGCTGCAAAAGAAGCGGGGATCGTTCTCGGCGGCGGAAAGATCGTCATTCCCGACGGCGAGGAACTGCGCGGGATGTCGTTCACCGTCACGGCGAAAAACCGTTTCGGCGGGGAAACGGAGTCGCAGACGTTTTATGTGGTAAGCAGTTCGGCGTTTGAAGCGTCCGGCAGTTTCGAGGCGGAAGCGCTGGGCGAGGAGAATACGTTTACGCTTGATCTGAGCGCCGACGCGGACGAGATCAAAGGGGAATTGTCTTCCGTGACGCTCGGCGACAAGAAGTTTGCCGACGCGGAATATGACGGCGGCCTCCTGACTTTGGACAGGACGACGATCGCAGAAGACTGGGGCAAACAGACGGTTACCGCCGTGTTCCTCGTGCGCGAAGGCGACGCCGTAACGGAGACGCTTACGGTGGAGATTCCGGTGCTGATCGTCACCCGCATGATCGAAAATCAGACGGATTTCGAGGCGATGGCTCAGGACGGAACGAATGCGCTGAACGAGCATCAGTTTTGGTACGGGTACTATATGCTCGCAAACGATATCGACTGCGATTATACGCAACGCGGCGTCAGATACCCGTCCACGAACTGGGCGAACGCCGTGGCAACGCCTTGGGAGACCGATTTCGGCTTCAACGGCGTGTTCGACGGCAGGGGGTACAACATATCCGGCGTGCGGACGCACGGCCTAGGCAGCGTGTTTATGGGCATCGGCAGTTCGGGCACGGTGAAAAATGTTTCGTTTACGGGCGCGGTGCACAACACGACGTCCAATTATCCGGGCGCGTTCCTCTGCTCGTATCTGCACGGCACGATCGAAAACGTCTATATTCAGTTTGACTATATCAACGGCGGTACGGCGTTCAACAGCGGCTATCCCATTAACGATACGCTGAAAGTGAAAAATTGCTTCGCAGAGGCGGTCGTCGCCGATCCGAGCGCCCACGTCGGCATAACCTGCCAGACTTCTTCCGCCGAACGCGTTCCCTTCGAAAACGTGTATTCGGTAGGGTTCGGGAAAGGCGCAATCTGCGACGATTGGGAAATGACGGATTACAACGTCACCGAAAACTTTGCCTCGCGCGAACAGATGGCCGCGGCGGAGATCGATTTCGTCGGTTGGGACGAATCGTTCTGGACGGTCGTGGAAGGCATTCCTTTCCCGAAAGGGCTGCAGTTCATACGCATGGTCGCGGTGGAACAGATCTTCGACGTTTCGATGACGGCAGCGGGCGATGCGGCTGCGTTCGATCTTTCCGAATATTTCGGCAGCACGGGTACGGTCAGCGCAACGCTGAACGGAGCCGCCGTTGCGGTGAGCGGCACGCCCGCGGAACTCGTATTTACTAAAGAGCAACTGTATGCGGACGCGTACGGGAACAAGACGCTCGTACTCACCGTTGTAAAGGACGGCGAAACCGCCGTTGCCGCCGCCGTGTTCTGCGTGGCGAGCCACGTGGTGAAGACTGTGGGCGACTTCGATGCGGCGATACCCGGCGGCGCGTATGTGGTGCTGGCAGACGATCTGTACTTCGAAGGGAACGCCCCGACGGGTAAAAGTGGCACTTTTGCAGGCGTATTCGACGGCAGGGGGCATATCCTCGACGGGATCACGCTGAATAACGATCAATATTTGTTTTGCTATACGATGAACGGTACGATCCGCAACGTGGCGATCACCGACCTGCGTTTGGGCATAGCGGCTGCGCTTTACGGCGAAGGCAAAGGCCTGGCGGAAAATGTCTATGTACAGGCAAGTTCCGCACAGACGGGTTATGGTGGCTGGCATACGGGATTTTTCGGGGCAAACAACAGCCTCGAAGGAAACCGCGTAAAGAATTGTCTGGTCGTGGTGGACAGCGTGGAGATCGGCTCCGGCGGGAACGTGTACGGAAGCGGCGGCCATTACGACGAGCGGGGATATCTTGACGGCTTCTATATGATCGGCGTTACCGACAGGTGTATGGCGACGAACGAGACGAAGCATAACGGCGATCCGCTGGATCCTAGCGATACAGAGCCTTCCGGCACTCTGGATGACTGCGCCGGATATGCCGACCGCGCGGCGATGAAAGCGGCGGTCGAGTCGGGCGAGATCGGCTTTGACGACTGGGATAAGGACTTCTGGGCATTTGACGAAGACGGGCTTCCCGTTCCCGCGCATATGCCGGAATAAGAAAGGTTTGGCGGACGAGCGCCCGACATTCCGTCGGGCGCTCGTATCGGGCAAAGCGATATCATTATGAAACGATTAATATTGGATACCGATATGGGCGCCGACTGCGACGACGCGGTCGCCCTGGCGCTGCTTCTGCAAAAAATGCGCCGCGGGGAATGCAAAATTTTGTGCGTGACCGCGGCGACGGCCCGCCGCGGCGCTGCCGCAACGGTTTCGGCGATCTGTTCCGCGTATTCGTGTCCCGATATTCCCGTCGGAAAAATGGCGCCGCCGCCGCTTTCCTGCGACAAAGAGGACGCTTTTGCGGCGGCAGTGGCGGAACTTTACAGAAAAAAGGATACGGAGACGGACGCCGTGTCCCTCATGCGCAGAACGCTGGAAGAGGCGGAGGGGAAAGTCGTTTTGGCGGAGATCGGGCCGCTCACCAACGTCGCGCGCCTGTTGCGCTCTTTACCGGACGGGTATTCGGAAAAGAGCGGTATCGAACTGGTGCGGCAAAAAGCGGAAGGGCTGTTCGTGATGGGCGGGAGTTTCCGCGAGAATTACGCGGTTTGGGGCAGGGCGGAACAGCCGCTCGTCCGCGAATGGAACATAGCGCAGGATATCGCTTCCGCGCGGTTCGTCGCGGAAAATTTCCCCGTGCCGCTTTGTTTCGTGCCCTTCGAGGCGGGTGCGGAAGTGTACGCCGAAATACGCGAGGCGGAAAATGATCCGGTTTGGGACTGCGCGCGGGAATTTGCCCGCAAGCACGGCTTGCCCTGCGGCGGATCTTTTTCACGCCCGAGTTGGGATCCCGTCACTTGCCTGTGCGCCGTTTCCGACGTGCGGGAATATTATCGTTTTTCCGGTTTCGGGAAAGTAGAGGTTTCAAAGGAGGGAGAAACCTTTTTTTCCGCGCAAGAGGGCGGGAATACGCGCATCGTGCTTTTGCGCGAAAATTACAGGGATGTCGCGGGAGAGATCGTCTTTTGAGTTTCGTTTGCAGGCCGCAAAGGAGAAATATATATGACCGATAGCGCCATTTTACATAAACTGAAAAAAATCGGGGTCAGCCTTGAATACAAGACGGACGGGGGCTTTCCGGAATTTTGTTCCCGTCACCGCGGGGAAAAGATCGCCCTGCTTTGCGACAGGAACACCCTGCCGTTTGCGGAAGCGCTTGAAATTGCGGAAAAAAAGATCTGCTTTTTCGACGAAGACGAGCCCGTTCCCGACGAAAAGACGTGCGAAAAAGCCGTCTCTGCGGCGAAAGGGTGCGATTACGTTCTGGCGGTGGGAAGCGGTACGCTGAACGATACGGCAAAATACGCGGCGAAAACGATCGGCAAGCCGAGCGGGGTTCTTGTTACCGCCCCGAGCATGGACGGCTATGCTTCGCCCGTCGTGCCCCTCATACGGAAGGGGTTCAAGATGTCGGAGACGGCGCGGGTTCCCGCCGAGATCCTTATCGATCCGGATATCCTGTCTGCCGCTCCGAAAAAAATGATCGCCGCGGGGGTCGGGGATATCCTCGGAAAATATACCGCCCTTACCGACTGGCGGCTCGCGCAGTACCATACGGGCGAAGCGGTGAACGAAGAGGCCTTTTCGGATATGCTCGCCGCCGTCGATAAGTGTTTTGCGAATATCGGGGATATCGCCGCCGGCGGGAAAACGGGGATCGAATATCTTACGGACGCGCTCATTATTTCGGGGCTCGCCATGGCGGAAGCGGGGAATTCGCGCCCCGCGTCGGGCGCAGAACATCATATTACGCATTACATGGAAATGTATTTCATCGCACAGAACAAACACGGATCCCTGCACGGGATCAACGTGGGGCTGGGCACGCTCGTGTCCTCGTACCTGTATGCGGCGCTCCGCCGCGACGGCGTACGCTTTGCAGGGGATGAACAAACGTATGCCGCCGCGGATTTCATACCGTCGACGGAGCGGACGGAAGAGACGCTCAAACGCGTCGGCGCGCCCGTAAAATTTTCGGCTTTGGGGATCGATCGAGAGGTGTTCCGGAGCGCGGTGCGCAAAGCGCATACGTTGCGGCAACGGTTCACGGTGCTTTCCCTGCTCGAAGAACTGCGGCTTACGGAGCATTATCTGCCCGAACTGGAAGAACGGTTTTATGCGTGACAAGTGGCTTCCCCGTGACGGCGTTTTCATTTCAAAATAAAAAAATTATAAATCGGAGCGGACAACGATATGGCAGTTATTACGATCATCGGGTCGGGCATGATGGGCTCGGCGCTGGCGTTCCCCGCGCGGGAGAACGGGCACGAAGTGCGGCTTGTGGGTACGCACCTCGATAAGGACATTATCGCGGCGTGCAAAGAGACGGAAACACATCCGAAGTTTGACCGGCCCTTTCCCGCGGGGATAAAATACTATTTTTCGGAGGAAGCCGACGAGGCGATCGCGGGGTGCGATTTTGTCATCTGCGGCGTGTCGAGTTTCGGCGTCGAGTGGTTTGCCAAAAATATTCTTCCCCGCATTCCCGAAGAGGTGCCCGTGCTTTCCGTCACCAAGGGGCTCTATGATCTTGCGGACGGCTCTTTCATGACCTATCCCGACTACTGGAAAGGTGAAATGAAGAAACTCGGGCGCAAGTTGAACATCAACGCCATCGGGGGCCCATGCACGAGTTACGAACTCGTCGCGCACGACCATTCCTGCGTGACTTTCTGTGGCGAAGACAAAGAGACGCTGCGTTTTTTGAAAGGGTGCATGCGCACGGATTACTACCACATTTCCCTTTCGGCGGACGTCACGGGTATCGAGAGTGCGGTGGCGCTGAAAAACGGCTATGCATTGGGCGTGGCTCTCACGATCGGCGCAAACCGCAAGGCATTCGGCAACGATACGCTGCATTACAATTCCCAGGCAGGCGTGTTCGGGCAAGCGGTGAAGGAAATGCGCGAACTTCTGAAAATGATCGCGGGAAGCGACGATACGCTCCCCGTGGGCGCGGGCGACCTGTATGTCACCGTATACGGCGGTAGGACGCGGCTTGTGGGTATTTTGTTGGGGGAAGGGCTTTCCATCGGCGAAGCGCTTGAAAAACTGAAGGGCGTCACGCTTGAATCGTTGGTCATCGCCAAACGCGTGAACGCGGCGCTCCTGCGCAGGTTTACGTCCGGTGCGCTTGCGGAAAAATTCCCGCTTTTGGCGCACGTCGCAAAACTCATCGCGGGCGAACAGCCGCCCATGCCGTGGGAGACATTCACCACGGAATCTTTTTGACGGGAGGAAGGAGATGAAGCAATTTTCCGACAAGATCATTCTTTCGGGGCATCGCGGCGAACGCACGGTCGTCCCCGAAAATACGATGGCAGCCTTCCGTTACGCGCTCGAATGCGGCGTGGATATGATAGAGACGGATTTTCATCTTTCCAAAGACGGGCGTTTGGTGCTCATTCACGATCACACGCTGGAGCGTACGACGGACGGCACGGGATTTGTGCGCGATCATACGCTCGAAGAATTGCGCGCGCTTTCGGCGGGCGTAAAGTTTTCGGAGGACTATCGGGAAGAACGAATCCCCACGGCGGAAGAGTTTTTCGCGTTCACCGCAGACAAGGAGATTCTGTTCAACCTCGAATTCAAGGTATATCCCGCCGACGAGGGCGAGCGCGCCTTTGAACAGGCGGAAAAACTCGTCGCCATGCTGAAAGAATACGGCATCGCGGATGAGCGCGTCATGTTCAACAGTTGGAGCGCTGTTCTTCTGCAATATATGCGGCGGCGTTATGGCAATCGGTTTCAACTGCATGGGTATTATCCGCTTGGGCTCTTCAACGATACGTGCGAAGGGGATATTTTTTCCTATATGGATTGGGCGTGTCTCTTTCCGACGGACGACTGTCCCGCGCGCGTGCGTCCCCGCGAGGATTACGAAATCGTAAAGGCACACGGTGTGAAGCCCTGCAACCATATGCCCGCCGTCTATACCGATTATGCCCGCGCCGTCGAAAACGGCACCCGCATGTTCACGGTCGACGACATCAGAACGAGCGACTGTATTCTGCGCGCACTGGGCGTGCGATGAGGAAAAATATGGCGCCGGCGTACGGTAGTGGTAGTGTCTGCACTGATGCAAAAATCGGGAGACCGAAGGGTATTTTGCACCCCCCCTTATTTACGAGCGGAAGAGTTAAGGTATCTCAGACGCAAAAATTGCCCGATTCACAAAACCCCGCAACTATCGCGGGTACTATTCAAAAATGAAAATCCCCGCAAAAATACGGGGATTTTCAATAAGTTTCCGGTAAATTTCATTCAGAATTTTCTATTTTATATTTCTCGAAGGGGCCAAATTTTGCTTGGCCTCCTTTTTCATGCCGA
>ERZ1106932.229-NODE-229-length-20215-cov-7.760913_pt1 | contig 20215 bp, 11 predicted proteins | sample MGYA00403665_ERZ1106932 | MGnify/ENA primary metagenome ERZ1106932 (study PRJEB35170, sample SAMEA104062448) | human gut metagenome | biome: human gut; feature: human-associated habitat; material: faeces | place: Denmark | collected 2012-08-24 ... | reverse complement strand
GCTCTTCCGATCTAAATATTTTTAAATTTAATAACAAGTTTTATCAATGTATAAAGCAATTCAAAAAATAAAAGATTTTAAAACATTTTTCAATTTTATTTTGTATTGACATCGGGTTATAATTGTGATAGACTTAAACTATAAAGATTATATATAATGAGGGAGATTATGAAGAAATTTATAACAGTTATTATTGCGTTGATTTTGTCAGTAATTTCTTTAATTCTAATAGGTTGTGACAGGAGAGTTAGCGTAAACTCTGGTAACAGTGTTTATATCGAATTTTATCTTGAAGAGACGCTATATAAGAGAGTTAAAGCGGATAATGCTATTTATAAATTGCCAGATGAGCCTGAAAAAAGTGGGTATGATTTTGACGGATGGTATTGGGACAAGGATTTATGGGAGAATCCTTTAACTGAAGAATCTGTCAAAATTAAAATTGATTCAGGGGAAAAAACTTTAAAAGTTTATGCGAAATGGTATAAATCCGAAACTGTTTCGGGTGTCAGCGAAGGCGTTAATTTTTCCGTGGCGGAATGTCTAACACCGGAAGGGGAAAAAGATGAGGCGTATTTTGAAAGATTGGAGTACGAAATTGACTTTATTCTCAGAATATCTCTTAACGACGAAGAAGAAATTGTTCAGGATATTACGCAGGTAGAGATTAACGGTATCAAATACAGAAAAAGTGAAAACAAGATTAATAATTTTACCCGAAACGGTAAAACCGTTTCAGTGGATTTGATGTTGAAGTATGATGCTACCAAAGTTTTTAAACTTAATTCGGTAATTATTGTTGACGAGCTTGATACAAAGAAATATGCAGATATAAACAACGGGCGAATAATAGCCGATTTAAGTAACGCAGTAATAGATAACTATTTTGAATACAATGCTCCTACTCGTAATAAGGCTATTGAAGAAATTAAAAAACTGAACGAAAAGCAGGAATATACTATAACGCAGGGTGCAAAGACAATCTCTGTCAACATGCAATCGCAGCGTATGACCTATAAAGACATATTGTCTTCTTACAAACAAGTAGGCAACGTGCGTTATACAGAAGATTCCGAAATGGGTAAAATAAAGACAGAAAGTGTGTTTCAGCCTTTGGGTACAAAATCTCTTTCCGGATTTACAGGCGACATCGACGCTTTGCTTTCGGACATAGTTGTAATTGAGTCGGACGGTAAGGGAACGGAATATTCCTTTGAAGTAAAAGGTGAGGCTCAAAGAGTTCTTTTAGGGAAAAATGTTTCTGAAGAAGTAGTTTATACTCTGGATATTTATTCTACGGGTGCGGATATATCGGTGAAGACAGGCAGCAAAGCAGAATCTTCACACGTTGATTTTTCATTTACGGATTTTGTGTTGGAAGAAGATGAGTATTTCTGGACAGAACCTACAAAAGATGCAGTATACAGTCAGGAATATTTGCAGACTCTCACTAAAATGCCGAGAGGGCACGCATTTTCAAATTATAATGTAAAGGGCAATTTTATTGTTGACGGTGTCAGCAGCGCATTTGAATTGTCTTGTTATACGGAAATAAAAGATGAGCGTCATATAGATACGGCGCATATATTGTTTGAGGGTAAGCATAACGATTTTATTGACGGAGTTATAAGGGAAAACGACGGAAGTTTAAAGCTGTTGGATGCTGTAAATTTCTTCCAGATGGTGAAATATGTGCCTGCTCCGTTTGATATATATGATAATATTATGCTATCCGCTACTTTGAAAAACGGGCAATATACGGTATTCTTTAAAACTCAGGAATTTACAGAAATTCTTGAAAATTGGGGCATTCCCGATGTGGAAAGCATAGTAAATGCGTACGAAGAGATTGTATTCAATAACGACAACTCAATATCTTCCGATATTTTTGTAGTTTATAAAAAGTCGTATAACGAGTATGTAAAAATACAACGTTCGGCAGTGTATACTGATCTCAATCAGGCTCTGGAAATTGAAAACAGAGAAGATTTCCCTGTTTTGTGTAAGCAAGCTGAATACGATGGGATCAAAATCAATTCAACAGAAACGGAATCGCCTAACAACTTGGCTGCAACTATAGGCAATAATATTTATGTCGGTTACGGTAACTATATTGTTTCTGTCGATGTTGACGACAGCAGTTACGAAGTTTTACCTCTGTACGGAACAAATTTACGTTCTTATGCCGACAGATACCTGTCCTATAAAAACGGTGAATTTATATATTTTTACGACACTGTTGAAAAAATTGTTGCAGACAGAATCTATGTAGGTGACATTGACGATTATGTTGTTATGGACGATGTATTGTATTGTTTATCAAAAGGTACTTTGAAATTCAAAGGGCTAGACGGATCGGAAAGCAATTTAACGTTAGACGTTTATCCTGAGGGCAGATCTTTTATAAATACAAGCGATACGTATTTCATCGTTACGATAGAAAACGACAACGATTCTTATGCCAATTGGAACATAGGAGAGCATTATGTTGTCAAAAACGGTGAACTCCTGCATACTTTTGAGGGGACTTTGGAAAGTTTCAACGAATCGAGAATAACAGTCAGCGGAGTGAGTTATTCCGCAACAATCTTTGAAACTATCGATTTTCCGGTTCTGAAACTGATTGAAACAGATTATTATGGGAATACGGAAATAAAGCCTCTCGGCGTGTACGGAGAAAATGAGGATTATATTATTACAAAGAACGGATTTTACGATAAAAAGACCAAGATCAATTCAATTGTATTTGATTGGAGTTATTTCTCGCTTTTGGATGTTTATTATCTTAAAGACGGCAGAATTATTTTAAATAAACGTGATACTACGGATATATACAATATAGGTAGTTTTGTAGTAGTGGGAACGACTGGCGGAATCAAAAATATAGATATTGCCATTCCTGAAATTCCGTACGCCGAAGTAGATGAAAACGATGTATTTTCTGTAAATGATTTTGCTTTGAAAGCTAACTCAAAATACAAAATAATAGGAAACGATATGTTTGCTTATTATTACAAAACAGAACGTACGCCGTTATACTTACAGAGAATAAACGTTCAGACGAAACAAGTTATATGGGATGTTCAGTTGCCTTGTGAGTATTATCCTGGTTACATAAAGGATATGTTTGTTGACGGGAATTCTCTGTACGTTGTTTATACAGACGGGTTGTGGAATTCAACTTATACGGGCTATAAATTAGATATGGCTACGGGCAGTATTGATACAAACTTTACGGTAAACGGATTGCTTATAGGCGTTTATAATTCGTATAAAGTTATTAAAACTAATGGCAGGATCTCGGTCGTTGACGATAAAAACGAAACTGTTTATTATTATGACCCGTCAGGTTATGAGTATGGTTTCGATGTGAAAATCTACGGCGATAAACTTTATATCAGCTTTTCAAACGAATATAATTCTTCAAATACTGTAATTGTAATTGACCTTACAACCTTTACAGAGATTTTAAAAAATAGTAACTTGTCATACGATTTAGAAGTTGAAGATAGTATATTTGTCAACGGTATGATTGTCTCTGAATACTATATTTATGATATTGAAACTTTCGGTGTCATAGGGAGTTATGAAGGGAATGTTCAGTTTGTATTAAACGGCTATTTGTATACTAGCCAAGGAATTTACGACCTTACTACTCTCAGAAAAGTTTACAATTTTAAATATGACGGTTATGCGTTTGATGCGCTGATAGTAGTAGGAGATAAAGTGTATGTTGCACAAACTGGTCAGCAGGTGAATTATCTAAGAGTTGTTTTACCCTGATAATTTAATAACGCAAGAGCGGAGGCTAAAAAGCCTCCGCTCTTGCGTTATTAAAACTGACTTTTTGAAACAGACTTGGATAACATGAGCTGGCAATAGAATAATATCCCTAAGAGTAACTAAAATTATACTTTTCCAAAGCAATTCAAAATGGTATTTGATTATCCAGAAAGGCTAAAATTTAATAAAAAACGATTAAAAAGCCTCAAAAATGCGTAATTTTTGCATTTTTGAGGCTAAAATTTTTTTAATTTAGAAAAATTTAGGGCAACTTTTAGGGCAACACAAATTTATGAAGTAGCAAGGGATTTTAAGTCAGAAATATACTCCTTGTTTTAAGCAAAAATAGGTTAAAATAGGGGATTTTTAATGCTAAAAACGCCATTATCTCAAGAGAAAAAGAAAAGTTACTTTGATTTAATTGAAGATAATTTTTTTGCTATGCAAGAAAAATGCGAGAATTTTAATTGCATAGAATGATTCGTCCAAGAATTTAATATTGCTCACGGAAAACGAAGTGAAACAAGAGTTTATAAGTGAGCAAAGTTACAGTTAACTAAGCAAATAATCGTTATCTTAATAATATAAAAATTATTTAGTAATTAAGCAGTTCATTCAAATATGGACTGCTTTTTTTATAACTTTTATTCGAAAAAATAAAGATTACTTATATATTGAAAAATTCATACAAAATTTTAAAAAAATTTTCAAAAAGGGTATTGACAAATGGAATTTTATGGATTATAATATAATTGCTTAATCGGTTCAGTATTGACCGATTGGGTAAAAATAAGATGGAGGAAGATGTTGTGAAAAAACTCAGATGGGCTATTACACTAATAGCTGTGGCGTTGTTGGGCGTGTTCATGTTTACCGCATGTCAACCGGATGAGCCCAAAAAAAACTCGTATACCGTTACATATTATGACGGCGAAACGGTTTTGAAAACTGAAACGGTTCAGGGGGGGGGGAAGGCTCCTTATTGGGAACCTGCTGAAAAAGAAGGCTTTGAGTTTGTTGGCTGGTATGTGGACAATGGCTTAAACCGTCAGTTCAGTTTTGAAACAGAAACTATTGAACAAAATCGCAGCCTTTGGGCTGGGTATGCTGACGCAAGTGAGGAAGATACGAGAGACTGGGCGGTGGTTGGCTTTGGACAGGGCGACATTCTTTCTTCCAGTAATTGGGGTAAGGTTATCACCGACGTACATAAATTAGAGCAAGTTGAAGATAAAAACGAATACACTATCACGTTGGATTTATATGCGGATGATGAGTTCCAGTTTGCGACGGATACGGATTGGATGAATCAACGCGGAGTAGGTTATATCAGTCCCGATAACAGATCAATGGATGTTGACGGAAAGAAAGTTGATGTTTTCGAAGGCGGTGGCGGTATCGGTGAAACGGCCGATAAGCAAAAAAATATAATCGTTGCACATTCGGGAAATTATACATTTACCTTAAAAACCTATCCCGCCGAAGATTTTTATGATAACGACGTAAACGGCGGAAAGGTCAGTATCAATAAATTCGATTCAATCGAATGGAAATATAACGGTCCTGCGGCGGAATTACCTGACAGCATAACGGAGTTCTTTATCAAAGGGAAAGACATTACGCAATGGGGCGATATGTATAACCCGGCAACGCAGATGACTCGTATCGGTTCGACCTATACTCTGTCTGTTTATCTGAAAGAAGGCGATCAGATAATGTTCACAAGTAAAAATATCAACAGAGAAACGGGCGCGGAAACAATCGGAACGGCATATATTAAATACAATAACCTTGACGAAACGAGCCGTGCATTGTTTACTGATGGCGGCGGAAATATTATAGTTAAAACTGCAGGGGAATATACTTTTACTTACGATGCGGGAACGGCAAAGCTTCATGCAGAATTAGATTCGAAAGTTGAAATGCAAGAAGCCGATTATTATCTTGACGGCAGTTTTGACGGTCTGAACTGGAATGAATCGTTTTATGATCCGGATTATAAATTTACGGAATCGAACGGCGTTTATACATTGAACAACATTGAATTGAAAGCAAACGACCAAATCGTCGTTCAGTCTTTCACGAAAGGCGCTACGGCGGAATCCGGAAGCAAACTCGCGGCATATAATTTCCTTTATTATCGCGGAACAGACGGGGCTTTCGAGGCGGCCGATGCCAGTGTCAATAATTATAATATATCGGTTGTAACTCCGGGAACTTATAATATTGAGTTTGATGCTTATGCTAAAATTATAAAAATTGTTCCGGCAGATATGGAGCATACCGTTTATATCAAAGGCAGCTTTGTACCGGGCTGGAAGATTACCGATGACGACGGTAATTTGCTCGATGAATACAAACTGACGGAAACATCTGACGGCGTATTTGAAATTACGATGACCATTACGGACGAGATGGTTGCCGGCGGAGCAAAGTGGGAATGTATGCTGATGCTCGACACGACGACCGGAAATGACGGAACCGGGATGGGCGTAAAATATCTCGGAAAAGATGCGGCGGACAATGTCAACAGTCTTTTCCGCGTCGGAGCCAACAATATTACGACGCAAACAGCGGGTACCTATCGCTTTGTGTTTGATTTGGCAACGCAGAAGATTAACGTTTACTCTGCGGGGAGCAATGTGCCTGATATATGAACTGACCTTTACATCAAAGGCGAGGAGATAACATCTTGGGCAGACATATATAATGAATTGACGAGGATGAAGCGCAACGGTTCTATATATACGATGACCATTTATCTCCGCGCCGGAGATGAGTTCATCTTCACAAGCGTGGAGGTGAACGGAGATATGTCTACTGTCGGTTCAGAATATGTCAAGTGGTATAATTTGGACGAGAGCAGTAAAAGATTATTTGAGAATGCTCGCGGTAATATGTCTGTGATAAAATCGGGAGAATATACTTTTACTTATAATGCAGATACCCGATATTTGAACGTGGTTTTCGAAGAGGGAGAACTGATTGCTGCCGATTATTATCTCGACGGTAAAACAGATTCCCTCGATTGGGGCGATACATTCTATAATTCTACCTATAAGTTTACCGCGACGGAGAATGATTATTGTCAATTAGAGGTTACCTTAAAGAAAGGAGATGAGATAAAAATACAGTCTTTTTCAGCGGGGGCGACCGCGCAGACCGGAGAAAAATTATTTGCTTACGGATACGAATATGTTAGAGGGAATTTCGTTAAGGGTTCTAATAATGGATTTGTGATTCCCAAAGACGGAACTTACAACATTATATTTGATGCGTATGCAAAAATTATTACGGTCTATGAAAGTTCTACGGGTGTTCCTGTCTATATTAAAGGAGATTTTGCCGGACCGGATTGGGATATTACAGATGAAAACGGAAATTTAATCGATGAATACAGATTAACCGAAACATCGGATGGCGTCTATGAAATAACCGTCGAAATATCTTCAACCTCTTGGCGGGGCGGAATACAGTATAATACAACGACCGGAAAAGACGGAATTTTTATCGATACTTCTTATTTGGGTAACGCGGACGGAAATTGCAATAATTTATTCGGAACAAGCGGTTGCTTGCATTGCTCTACGACTGGTACATATCGGTTCGTGTTTAATGCAAACACAATGGAATTAAACATCTACCAAGTTACGGCAGATATAATATGAGCTGTAAAAGATTGGGACGGCTTATATAAGCCGTCCCAATTATAATTTATCTATACTTTATAAATATGTTGAGGGGACAATTCGTGACTGAGCGCTAATTTAATGCATTTAGCGATCGTTTCAGCTTTTGCAGTTTTAAGCTGCTCGGGGAAATAAATATTAAAGCGGTTTTGCTCAGACAACAGATCTTGTAATGACGGTTGAGTGATCAAGACGTTCTTGTTGTTTATCTGTGATAAGGAAGAAACCGTATTAACAAACATCACATTTGTAAAAGTTGAAGATATAACTTGTTTTAACTGAATATCCCGTGGTTGGGTACAGATATAAGTATAGTCGCTTTTAAAATAGGAATCGGCCTTCTCTTTGATTGAATTGTAATCATTATAAATTTCAAAGAACAAAGGATCTTCTATTTTACAGTCGATAGAAATCAACGGAATAAGATTGCAGTCTCCTAAAGCGTAAAATTCCTCTTTTGTAAGACCAAAAGTAATAATCGCGTCTGCGGTATTGACTCGTTCCGTCGTATTGTTCAGTAACAAAATTTCATACTTATTATTGCGAAAAACCTGTTTTAGATCTTCTAAAAAATCGAAATATGAAAGTTTTTCCAAAATAGTAAGATGATTCGGGAAAAAAATTGCAATCATTTTTTTCTCTTGGTTTACCCGCATATTTTGTGCGAACGAGTTCGGGCGATAATTCAACATATTGACAACTTGCCAAACTTTTTTCTTTGTTGCTTCGCTTATCGACTGATCTTCTCGATTGTTAAGGACGTATGATACGGTAGCTTTGCTGACACCGGCTTTTTCTGCTACGTCTTTGATAGTAACTTTATTATCCATTATACCTTTATTATAAGGTTTTTATAACATTTTGTCAATAAATAACAGGAACAATAATTATGTACGAATATGCTTTATATCATAAACCCGAAACCGAATATTCCTATGCAAAATCTGAAAATGTAATGGCTATCAGGCTAAGAGCGGCGAAAGAGGATGTTTTAACCGTTCATATTATTTACGGGGGAAAATACAGTTATGCTCAGCAGCGTTTTAGAGCAAAAATGCCGTTAGTCTATTCGGATCGGCTTTATAACTACTATGCGGTTGACTTAACGCTCGATGATACAAGACTTGTCTATGTATTTGAAATTCAGGAAGGAGAAAAGACCTATTATTTTTCAGAGGACGGGTTGACTGAAAAATACGACTTTACTTTAAACTTTTATAATGCCTTTCAATTCGCATATATCAATTCAGCGGATATTCATAGAGATATAGTGTGGTTACGGCAGGCGTGTTTTTATCAGATTTTTATAGATAGGTTTAATCGCGGCAATTATAAAAAGAATGATTCTTATATCAATCTTAAGTGGGGCGAGCTGCCGAATCCTAAAAGTTTTGCCGGAGGCGACTTAAAAGGAATAACCGAGAAGCTCGATTATTTGTCTGAATTGGGAATTAATGCGCTTTATCTGACTCCTATTTTTCAATCTATATCTAATCATAAGTATGATATTGAAGATTATTATACGATAGATAAAATGTTTGGGGATGAATCGGATTTTGCGGAGCTTATGAGAGAAGCTCATAAGCGAAAGATATATGTGGTTTTAGATGCTGTTTTCAATCATGTCAGCAACCAGTCTAAACAATTTCAGGATGTCCTATTAAACGGAAAAAAATCAAAATATTATAACTGGTTTATTATTCGCGGAGACAAAATCGACACGAAAAATATTAACTATGAATGTTTCGCTGCTTGCGAATATATGCCGAAGTGGAACACTTCAAATGAAGCAGTGCAAAAATATCTGATCGATATCGCGTTGTATTGGATTGAAAAATACGATATAGACGGGTGGAGGTTAGATGTGTCGGATGAGGTTTCTCATTCATTTTGGAGAAGATTTCGGAATGCCGTAAAGGCTGTAAAACCCGATTGCGCGATAATCGGAGAAAATTGGCACGATGCGAATCCTTATTTAAGAGGAGATCAGTATGATTCTATAATGAATTATGCTTTTACAAAAGCCTGTCTCGACTATTTTGCTTTTGGAAGTTTCAGTATAAAGGATTTTGCAGAAAAACTGAACGGAATACTGATGAGAAACACCGATACTGTAAACGGTATGATGCTGAACCTTTTAGATAGCCACGACACGCATAGATTTATCACGCAAACTGGCGGAGATATTAAAAAGTTAGAATGTGCGCTGGCCATACTCTATATGTTTACAGGTGCGCCGTGTATTTATTACGGAACGGAAATCGCAATGCCGGGCGGATATGATCCCGATTGCAGACGGACTATGGATTGGATAAAGGCGAACCAACAAGGCGCGTTATGCAAACTGCTCCGGACGCTTATAAATCTCAAACGCAGCAGAGTGGAATTGTCAGGTATAGATATTAGCATTCGTGCCGAAGGGCAACTGCTCATTGTAGAGAGATTCAAAGGAGATGACTGCTTGAAATTGACAATGAACAGTGGGAATGAAGCAATTCCTTTGAAGAAAAACCTTTGTACCAATGCTCAAAAAACGGTTAAGTTAAATGAATTTATGATTGAATATATAAAGAAAAACAAGGAGGAAGGGCTGTGAAAAGAACGCTATCTCTATTCTTGGTAAATGTCGTCATAATTTTAGGGTGTTTTACTACTTTCGGGGTTTTAGGCTTACAGCGAGAAGCTCAGGAAGAACAAGAACGGTTTACGGGGATTTTGGAAAGAAATGCCACTCTGCGTATTTTGGAAAACGATACGGCAAAGGAAAGAGGATATTTAAAGGAAATTTTGGACGCGTTTAATGAAGAATATGCCGAGTACGGTATTACTGCCGTAGATGCGAATATGGGCGAGTACACGAATCTTGAACAACTCGGTCCTGCGGGATATGGTCCGGATATTGTTTATCAAGCGAATAATACTTTAATGAATTATGCTGAAAACAAACATATTCAACCGTTGCCTATAGATGATTTGGAAATTTACCCGGATATCCCGGAACAAGCGTGGGACGCTTTTCAATCATATTTCGGAGCAACGGAATATACCTTTGCGATCCCTGTTAATATTCAGGAACCTGTTTTATATTACCGCAAAGATTTATTGCCTGAAAATTGGCAAACCGAATGGGATGACGATAAAAACGGGATTCCCGATATGGTAGAAAATTGGTCGGACTTATATGCTTTTTCCGCGCAAATTAAAAAAGATTCGGGCGGTAATAAATATGGATATATGAAATCGCTCACCGATCAATATTTTGCCGCAGGGTATTTCCTTTCATATGGCGGATATATTTTCGGTCAAGACGAAGAAACCGGAGAATTCGACACAAAGGATATTGGCCTTTCTGCAGGCGAGTCATATAAAGGGGCACGGATTATCCGGCAACTAACAAGTATTATGGATAATAAATGCACCGACGATACAATTACGACGACAGCTTATGAACTGTTAGGGAATGGCACATATTTTGCAACGATGACAACTCCCGACGTTTATGAAACTTTTGTTGAAAACTTCACAAAGTCCTGGAAAAGAACGCACAAGGATTGGACGGATGAAGAAGTCGACGCATATGTTCGAGAAAATTTAGTAATGACAAAAGTTCCTGAATTGCCTGTGAGCGGGGATTTGAACGACAGAACGGGAGAGACGTTTGAAATGACGGTTATGGGCGGTATCCACGGATATGCCATCAGTTCTTATACGAAATACCCGAATGCTGCGCTTGCGTTTATAGAATTTGCAACACAGTATGAGTGGGCAGAACGTCGTTCCGAATTGTTGGGAACAGTTCCGGCTCGAACCGATGCGGTAAGCAATTTAGGAGGTCTTTCTCAAACAATATACGACGATCTTATGAATGAAAAAATTTATGTTATGCCGGGAGAACGCGCTATGTCGCAGGTGTGGCCGGCTATGCAAAGTTTGTTGACCTTTATAGTCCAAGACGGACTTCAGAACGGTAACGCATATTCAACAGATGAAAAATTGATTGCCGCCTTGAAAGAGCTTGACCAACAAATATACGATGCAATTCATACATTGAGTTAAAAGGAGGGGGATATGATTGATAAGATCGACTTAAAAGACAAAATTGAAAATTTTTCAGAGAAAACTAAAGCTAAATGGAACGGTTTTGTCGATGTCCTGAAAAACGGGAATATAAAAGTCGCGTGTTCTATGTTGGTAATGGGCGTTGGCCAATTGCTTTATAAACAATGGACAAAAGGTATTCTTTATATCCTTTTGCAAGCTGCGTTTATCGTTTATCTTGTAATGGCCGGGGCGGCGGACTTTTTCGGGATTTTTACTCTCGGTTCGGTTGCTGCAAATCCTTGGTATGGAATCGAAGGGGACGATTCTGTCATTATGTTATTGAGAGGTATCCTTTCAATTATTATTTTAATCTTATATATCGTTCTTTATATTTCAAATGTGAAAGGAGTATATGCTACTCAACAAAAGATAGCAGCGGGACAGAAACCGACGACGTTTTTTCAAGATGTAAAAGAATTATTCGATTCTAAATTTTATCGAACGGTTCTGCTTATTCCGATTGTCGGTGTATGCGTATTCAATGTTTTACCGATTATCTTTATGATACTGATCGCTTTTACCAATTATGGAGGAGATATAGTTCCGCCGGCTCTTGTCGATTGGGTTGGATTTGCTAATTTCGGTAAATTGATAGCATTGGGTGAATACACAACAACATTTTTCAAAATTTTGGGTTGGAATATAATTTGGGCTGTAGCTGCTACTGCAATAAATTATTTAGGAGGATTAGGGCTGGCTATACTTCTAAATAAAAAATGTGTAAAAGGTAAAGCGTTTTGGAGATTATTTCCTATTCTTGCCTATGCGATTCCCGGATTCATTACTATGCTTGGTTTTAAGTATATGTTTGCAGACGGTGGCCCGATCAACCATTACATAATACAAGCCGGCGGGCAAGCAATATTTTTCTTTGGTGCAAATTCTACTTGGACAGCGCGACTTATCGGTTTAATGGTAAACGCTTGGATCAGTATTCCGGCATCAATGTTACTTGCAACAGGCATTCTGTCAAACGCAAATCAGGATCAATATGAAGCGGCAAGGATCGATGGTGCGAATGGATTCCAACAATTTTGGTATTTAACGCTTCCGTTTGTCGTTTTTGCCACGACGCCGGTACTGTTGTCACAGTTTATAGGAAATTTCAACAATTTCGGTATCTTCTATTTCCTGCGAAGCAATATTGCTACTTCTCCTGGATATGCTCTCGCAAACGATACAGACTTGCTGATCAACTGGCTCTATAAAATGTCGATTGATAATAGACTTTATGCCGTAGGCGCTGCGATTAGTTTAATTATTTTTATACTTACTTCGGTAATCTCGCTGGCGGTATATGTATTATCACCTTCATATAAACAGGAGGAAACTTATAAATGACAAAGAGTAAAAGTGTTAAGGTGGGAAAGGTCGCGGATACGGTTGTAACTTATATTATTCTGATTGTTATTGCCGCTGTATTCTTTTTCCCTTGTTTATGGTTGATTCTGGCGTCTTTTTCAAATGACGGATCGTTATACACGTTAAAAGGTTTTTTTCCGAAAGAATTTGGTTTTGAAAATTATATAAACCTTTTTACCGATACCACAATGTATAACTATCCTCTGTGGTTTAAGAATACCTTATTTGTAGCGTCAATGAGCTGTATCTTTGGAACAATCCTCACAATTTTAACCGCGTATTGTATTTCTCGGTTTAGGTTTAAGAGCCGTAAAAAATTGATGAAATTAACGCTCGTCTTGGGAATGTTTCCGTCTTTTATGGCTATGACCGCAGTATTTCTTTTGATGACACAATTCCATTTTATTGATAATCATTGGAGTCTGATTTTGATATATGCAGCGGGCGCACCTATGGGATATATGGTACAGAAAGGCTTTTTCGATACAATACCCAGTTCGATTGACGAAGCTGCAAGATTAGACGGGGCAACAAACTTTCAAATTTTTTATAGGATAATTTTGCCATTGTCTAAACCGATACTTGTATATACGGCATTAACTTCATTTACTTGGCCGTGGAGTGATTATATTTTACCGCAACTGTTATTACCGACAAAAGATAATTGGACGGTAGCGGTAGGATTAATGAGTCTCGATGATACACAATTTGTACGTTTCTGTTGTGGTTCGATATTTATTGCTGTACCGATTGTCGTTTTGTATTTCTGTCTTGTTAAGTATATGGTAAACGGTATGGCCGCAGGAGCAGTAAAGGAGTAAAATGAAAAAAGATTTATTTTTACAAGAGTTAAAAAAACTCGATTTAAAAGAAAAAAACGCAACGCAATTATATAATGAAATATCGTCGCTTGCTATGAAATATATACAAGTAAGTGAAAAATCGAATCGCTGTGCATCGTATCTTTCCATAGAGTTTTTGATCGGCAGGGTATTTTATAATAATTTGCTGGAACTCGGCGTATTGCAGGAAGTATCGGAGATCCTCAAAGAAAAGGGCGTAAACATCGCCCTTTTCGAGGAAATCGAAGACGCGGCTCTCGGCAACGGCGGCTTGGGCAGGCTCGCCGCCTGCTATATGGATTCAGGCGCTGCAGTCGGTATCCCGCTATATGGGTACGGTATCCGTTATAAGTACGGTCTGTTCCGCCAAAAGTTTGAGGACGGTTTTCAGAAAGAAATCCCCGACGATTGGCAGAGATTCGGCGATCCGTGGAGCATCCGGAAAGAGGATGAAAAGCTGATTATTCGTTTTGCGGATATAGAAGTCAATGCCGTTCCCTACGATATGCCGATTATCGGAAAACGCATAAATGTTTTACGGCTGTATCAAGCGGAGGGAAGCAAAGAAGCGGAAAAAATCAGCGGCGTTTTATACCCGCCCGACGATACGGAAGAAGGAAAGCTATTGCGCATACGGCAGGAATATTTTCTTTCTGCGGCAGCGGTGGGAGATATTGTCCGCGAATACGAAAAACGGCACGGAAACGATTATAAGTATTTTGCGGAGGAAAACAGCATACAGCTCAACGACACGCATCCCGTGTTCGCCATTCCCGAACTGATTCGGGTATTGAAAGAGAAAGGGGTATCTTACCTTTCGGCGTTGAAGATTGCGAAACAGGTGTTTAATTATACGAACCATACGATTTTGCCCGAAGCATTGGAACATTGGGACGTTCGGCTGCTGAAAAAGATATTGCCGGAAATATCGGAGATATTGCTGTCGATAAACAGTTCTGCGCGTTGGCGGCACAGAAAAGAGGGATATACGTCGCAGGAGAGCGCGGCAACGTCGATCTACATACATTCCCGCCGAGCCTTTTCAATGGCGAATACCGCCGTATTCGTCGCTAATAAGATAAACGGTGTGGCGGAGATCCATTCGGAAATCATCAAACGGGATCTGTTCGCGGCGGAATATGCGCATCATCCCGAAAAATTCGAGAACGTGACGAACGGCGTAACGCAGAGGCGTTGGCTGGAACTTGCCAATCCCGAATTGTCGGCATTGATAGATAAACAAATCGGGCGGGATTGGAGAGAGCATTTCGAGGAGTTGGACAAGCTGAACGCTTATACCGCAAACGAAGAAACGCTTTCGGAGTTTATTCAAGTCAAAGGCAAGAAGAAAGAACAGTTATTCCGATACATCGAAAAAACGGAAGGAATCAAAATCGACGGAGAGAGGATATTATACGCGCAGGTCAAACGCCTGCACGAATATAAGCGGCAGTTGATGACGGCATTCGCTTTGCTTCGTCTGTACTACGATTTGAAAGAGGGAAAACTCAAGGATTTCACGCCTTCGGTATTTCTGTTCGGAGCAAAGAGCGCGCCGTCATATTTCCGCGCGAAAGGAATTATCAAATACATAAATGAAATCATAAAGCTGATCAATGCCGATCCCGAAACGAACGGTAGACTGACGGGAGTATTCGTAACGGAATATAACGTGTCGTATGCGGAGAAAATCGTGGCGGCTGCGGACGTATCGTTGCAGGTATCGACGGCAGGACTGGAAGCGAGCGGAACGGGCAATATGAAGTTTATGATGAACGGAGTGGTCACGCTCGGCACGATGGACGGAGCGAACATTGAGATCGTCGAAAAAGCGGGCGAAGAAAATAATTATATCTTCGGCGCGCGGGTAGATGAAATCGAAAAACTCCGAAAGGACGGATATGATCCGAATAGCTATCTGAAAGAACACCCTGAATGGAACAAGGTCGTAAAAACTTTGATCGACGGAACTTTCTCGGATAAAGGATTTGGGTGTTTTCAGGAACTATATAATGCTTTAACGATAGGAGCGAGCTGGCACAAACCCGATCACTATTTTATTTTCAGGGATTTGGAGGAATACTACCAAACGATTTTGCGCGCAAACGCCGATTACAGAAACAGGACGGGTTTTGCGGCAAAACAGATAAAAAATGTTGCGAATTCGTATTATTTTTCGTCTGACCGTTCCATTAAGGAGTATGCGGAACGAATTTGGAATTTGTAACGAACTTGCGGAAAGCAAGTCGGAATAAAAAAAGGAGGGTTGATGAGATGACGAAAGTCAAATCGAAACTGATTGCATTCTTATGTGCAATCGCAATGGTGTTGGCGCTTACGCTGACTTCCTTACCTGTATTCGCTTATGCGGAAGGCACGGAAGATTTGGATGTCAGCAATAGCGCAAGTTTTTCTACGGATACCATTTATCAGATTGTGACCGACAGATTTTATGACGGCGATCCGTCGAATAATCCGTCGGGCGATATATTTGATAAAAATGATCCGAGAAAATATCATGGCGGGGATTGGGAAGGAATTACAGATAAAATCGAGGACGGTTATCTGACCAATATGGGCATAACGGCCATATGGATATCGTCTCCGGTAGAAAACATTACTTCGATCGATCCCTCCAATAATTCGGCCGCTTATCACGGATATTGGGGCAGAGATTTCTTCCGCACCAATGAATTTTTCGGTTCGATGGACGATTTTACGGAATTGGTCGAAACGGCGCATAACAACGATATTAAAGTAGTTATCGACTTTGCCCCGAATCATACGTCTACAGCGGAATACGGAGAAATGGTATTCCCCGAAGACGGAAGATTGTATCGTGACGGAGAACTGATCAGCGGTTTTAAGACGGATACGCAAGGCATATTCAATCACGAAAGCTGGACGGATTTCTCTACTTGGGAAAACAGTATTTATCACAGTATGTACGGTTTGGCGGACTTAAACCAAATGAACGGAACTGTAGATAATTATCTGAAAGACTCCATCGATATGTGGTTGGATTTAGGGGTTGACGGTATCCGCGTCGATGCGGTTAAACATATGCCTATGGGCTGGCAGAGCAACTGGCTGTCCGATATTTACGAAGAACACGAAACTTTCGTATTCGGCGAATGGTTTAACGGTGGGACAGGAAACGATCCCGAAATGACGGGATTTGCGAACGAAAGCGGAATGGGCTTGCTTGAATTCCGCTTGGCGAACGCTATCCGCGGGGCTGTCGGCGATTTGTCGATGAGTATGCAGGACCTGTATAACGTAATTGTTGACAGAGAAACGAGTTACAAGGAAATCAACGACCAGGTGACGTTTGTCGATAACCACGATATGTCTCGGTTTATGACTCTTGCGAACGGAAATGCCCGCGCATTGGAAAACGCTTATGTTCTTATGATGACGTCGAGCGGTATTCCAACGATTTATTACGGCTCCGAACAATACGCAACGGGAACGAGCGATCCGTATAACAGAGGCGATATGCCGGGCTTCGACACTTCTTCCACGGCTTATCAGATTATTTCCAAATTAGCGCCTTTGAGAAAGAGCAATCCGGCTTTGGCTTACGGCACGACGCAGGAACGTTGGGTTAATTCCGATGTCCTTGTATATGAAAGAACTTTCGGTAATAGCGTAGTCCTGACGGCAGTCAACAGAAATACAAGTCAAGGATATGACATTACGGGTGCATTGACGGCTTTGCCTGACGGACAGTACGGCGATGTGTTGAGCAATCTGCTCGGTGGCGGAACGTTAACGGTCAACGGCGGAGCAATCGGTTCCTATTATCTCGGTGCGGGACAAGCTGCGGTATGGCAATATACGACATCTTCGGAAGACGGTCCGGAAATCGGCAATATCGATCCGCTTATGGGCATTGCGGGAAACACGGTAACGATTACGGGAACAGGCTTTGGAAACTCTGAGGGAACCGTTAATTTCGGAACGGCGGAAGCTCAGATTGTTTCTTGGTCGGATAGTATGATTCAAGTGTTGGTACCCAATGTAACGGCGGGATATTATGACATTGAAGTCGTAACGACATCGGGCGCAAGCGCGGCGGATTACGCTCAATATAAAGTTTTGTCCGGTTCTCAAACGGCTGTTCGCTTCTTTGCGAGAAATGCGACAACTTCTTTTGGACAGAATATTTATATCGTGGGTAACTGTGTCGAACTTGGAAATTGGGATACAAGTAAAGCTGTAGGGCCTTTCTTTAATGCGACAGGAACAATAGCTACATATCCGGATTGGTTCTTTGATATAAGCGTACCTGAAGGATATAATTTGGAATACAAATTTATCAAGAAAGACGCGGCAGGCAATGTGGTATGGGAAAGCGGCATGAACCATACATATACAGTACCTACGGGAACCACTGGCGAAGTGTCGGTATATTTCAATAACTGACGCATAGCGGAAATCGGGGCGCGAGGCTTTCGGGCTTTGCGCCCTGATTTTCTAAAACCAAATATTTATGAATAATATCTCAATAAAAGAACGTGCCGCAGGAATTTTATTGCATATATCTTCTTTTCCTAACAAGTATGGTATCGGAACATTCGGAAAGTCAGCCTATGAGTTTGTGGATCTTTTATCTGATTGTGGAATAAGTTATTGGCAGGTATTGCCGCTTGTTCAGACAAGTTACGGGGATTCTCCGTATCAGTCTGCATACAGCGGATCGGGTAATCCGTATTTTATAGACCTCGAATTTTTAGCGGAAGAAGGCTTGATGAAAAAGTCGGAATTATCGGCTTGCCGAAATACAAAATCGAAAATCGACTATGCGTTTCTGTATCAAAATAAATACGCCGTTTTACGCCGAGCATTCGGGCACTTTGACGTGAACAGCGAGGACTTCGTGGCGTTTATCAAGTCGGAGAGATTTGACGGCTATGCTTTATTTATGGCGATTAAAGAAAAGTTCGGAGGGGTATCTTTTGATCAATGGCCGAACGAATTTAAATTTGCTAAAAAGCGGAGCTTGGAAAAATTCAGACGAGAAAATCAAAACGAATATCTGTTTTGGCAGTTCCTGCAATATGAGTTTTCTAAACAATGGAAAGCATTGAAATCTTATGCCAACAAAAAGAATGTTTTTATAATAGGGGATATTCCGCTATATGTCGCATACGACAGCGCGGACGTTTGGCTGAATCCTAAACTGTTCAAATTAAACGCAGACCGCAGTTTGAAAAAGGTCGCGGGAGTGCCGCCCGACTACTTTTCTGCAACGGGACAGCTTTGGGGAAATCCCGTCTATAATTGGTCAGTCCATAAAAAAGACGGTTATATATGGTGGACAGAACGATTCCGTCAGGCATTTGAGTGGTACGATGTAGTGAGAGTGGATCACTTCCGCGGTTTTGATCGTTATTATGAAATCGATGCGGGAGAAGAGACTGCAATCAAAGGGAAATGGAAACAAGGCCCGAAATATGAACTGTTTCAAACCGTAGAAAACAAATTAGGTAAATTAAATATCATAGCGGAAGATCTCGGTTCTCTCGATAAAGGCGTTTACCGTCTTATGGACGAAACAGGGTATCCCGGGATGAAAGTGATGGAATTTGCATTTGACGGAAATAAAAATAATCCGTATTTACCGAAGAATATAAAAGAAAATTCTGTCTGTTATACGGGAACGCACGACAACGATACTTTATTGGGCTATATAAACAAGTTAAAAGGCAGGGAATACCGAAATTTCAAAAACAGTTTAGAGGAAGCGCTAAAAGATGAGGATATAGCTTATCCATTGCAGAATAAAAAGGAAACGGCACAAGCAATATTGTATCTCACGATGAAAAGCAAAGCGTTTCTTGCCGTATTGCCGATACAAGATATTTTATTACTTGATAGCCGAGCGCGTATGAATATACCGTCAACGACGAGTGGTAATTGGCGATTCAAGTTAAAAAGTCTACCAAATGAACAGGAGATGTCTGATTTTTGCAAAATGATAAATTCTTACAAAAGAAGGAATTGAAGTATTTTGCAATTATATGAGTGCATAATTATGGGAACAAAAAATATAGCCATTTGATGCCGAACATACAAAAAATAAATCATAAACGCTTTGGCTTTTGAAATGTAAGAAAAGAGAGAGGACGCTTACAAAAGCGAACTCTCTCTTTTACTATATAATATGGTTTGGTATAAAACGCCAAAACAGACTCAATTGAATTGACATTATCAGTCGATTACGCTACAATAATATAGGCGCTGAAATGATATTAAAAAGTACTGCTCAAAATGGTCTTTTTTAAATTTTTTGGGCCACTTTGGGGCCATTTAGGGACACCTATCAATATATTGCGTTAAAAAGAAAATCCGACCACAATATTGTGGTCGGAAACCTATGGCAGGGGAGACGCGATTCGAACACGCAACCTACGGTTTTGGAGACCGCTACTC
>ERZ1106932.227-NODE-227-length-20240-cov-28.946000_pt1 | contig 20240 bp, 18 predicted proteins | sample MGYA00403665_ERZ1106932 | MGnify/ENA primary metagenome ERZ1106932 (study PRJEB35170, sample SAMEA104062448) | human gut metagenome | biome: human gut; feature: human-associated habitat; material: faeces | place: Denmark | collected 2012-08-24 ... | reverse complement strand
TAGAACCAACCCCTTGTTTCGCCTGCGGCTCAACATTCCCCTTTGAAAGGGGAAGAGATAAGCGTCATGTCTTGCTTACGCTTCGACATGCCGCTTGTTCAAGGCGTTTAATCGGTAGAACCAACCCTCAGTCACGCCGACGGCGTGACGGCGCCCTTGCAAAGGGAGCGGGCGTTTATTCAAGTGTATTGTCGCTTGGCTGCGGCGGCGGTCAGGCGATAAAATCAGCCCGCTGCTACAAGGGCGGCGGGGCGGCTGAAATATGAAATAAAAAACAAACCTGATGTCGGGCGGAAACGCCCGGCATTTTTATTTCGCGTGTGGCGCCGCTTGCCGGCGGGGTTAACCGCGGCGGGTTTTGTGGTTCCGCTGTCCGCGGGCAATTTCAGCGAAATTAAAAGGCAAACGGCGTTTTTTTACATCTTTTTTAACATCGTTCAAAAAAATTGTGCCGTTGGACGGCAAAAAACACAATATATATGGAGCAAAGCGGCGGCGCTAAAATTCCGCCGCTTTTTTGCCGTTTTTTTGTTTTAATTGGCAAAAATTTCCATTAAACCTATTGACATTTTGGCGGGGGGGGGGGTATAATTCGATTAAGAACAGGCATGCCCCGAAAAAGGCGTGCCGAAATTGCCGTTTCAGACGACGCCGTAGGCGGCGGACGGTGGGGCAGTGCCGTTTGCCGAAAAAAGCCTTAAGCGCTCGTCTTTAACAGACGCAATAGAATTATAGGAGGAATCTATGAAAAAGAAACTTTTGACAGTGCTTCTGGCCGTTGTCATGGTTTTCGGCGCTTTCGGCCTTGTGGCTTGCGGCAATGGCGCTAACCCTGATGATAGTTATAATTACTATTCCAGTAAGTACAAACTTGAAGGAGATGTGAAAATCGAAGCCGCCACATATCAGGCGGTTTACAGAATGTTCACCACTGCGGGCAGCTTCCTGCTCTATGTTGACAGTGAGGGCGATGGCGCCGCAGCAAGATTCAAATCGATTAATGAACTTGCACAGGCTTGGGACGTGACCATTTACCACTTCAACCCTGACCTCAGCGGCGGATACGCCAGCGACAACACGAGCAAACAGAATACCAACATTCTGACCACTCTCGCCGACAAAGCTGCTGCGAGCGACATGAAAAAGGTTCAGGACAACCTGCTTGCTATTTCACAGACCAAAGAACTCAGCACGCTTAAAGACAACAGCCTGTGGTCGGTTCAGGGCAAAGCGCCTACCGCTACCCTTGATGCTGGTGAAGCGAGCGCGACGCTTAAATACAATGGTTCAATTGTCAAAATGAGCGATGATAAAACCAGCGCGGCGGAAGTTATTGCTTCCGTGGCTACCAGAAAGCCTAGTTACGCTCAGTATGCCGACGGCAAAAATCTGTATGTACCTGAAGCGTACAACACAAGCAATATCAACACCATGAACCTGTTTGCCGACAACAGATTGCACATGTACAACGATGACGGCACCGACGCTTTCCTCGATGAAAAGACCGACGTGTATGTGACCGTTGCCAACTACGCGCAGTTCGCTTATCTCATGAATAACAACGACGGTTACTTCGCTGTGTTCTTCGGCGGCACCTGGTGCCCTAACACCCAGGCTATCGCAATGCTGACCAACGACCTGGCTAAAGACTACGGCATCAGCAAAATCTACATGTTTGACCCTCGTCTTGATAACGGTGTGAGAGCCATCTGGGAGGCAACTGTGGAAGAAGCCGAAGATGGCACTAAATCCGCTGTGGCGAGCATGGCGAACAGCACCTATCTCGCCAGCAATCTCAACACCAGAAGCGCTGACGCTACCGATAACGCGAAATACAACTTCAACTATCTGTACGCGCAGTTCCTCGATGAATATCTGCCTGACTATGAATCCGAATGGAACTATGAATCTAAGCTTTCCATCACTACCAACGGTAAGGTCGGCACTTACACAAAGATGTGCGTGCCTAACATCATGATGTTCAACGGCGAAGGTGAAAATAAAGTTGCCACGATAGCGGCTCTTGCCGAAGCGGAATATGACTATCCTTTGACCAGCGTGGAAGGCACTGCTCAAAACGTTGAATGGATAAACGCTGTTAAAGCCGTGTTCGACACCAACAAATACGCTTACTACGCTCCGCTCCCTGACGCTGTGGAAGAAACCGAAGACACCGCAAGCGACAGCGGCAGCAGCACAACCGCTCCTGCGGCTCCTGCCGGCGGCGACACTGGCGGCGGTTGCTGATTAACAACGTGTGACACTGCGTTGACAGAGCCGAAGGCAAATCATACTGCTCATCTTGTATAACATATTGTTTTCCTTAATTCAGGATTGTGTGTCATACAATTCTTTGCTGAGGCTTTGGCGGTGCGGTTAAACAAACTTAAAGGACGGAGAAATCCGTCCTTTATTTTTTACAAGCCGCAAATAAGCGTCATGTCTTGCTCACGCTGCGACATGCCGCTTGGCTGCGGCATTTACAAAGTAGAACCAACCCCTTGTTTCGCCTGCGGCTCAACATTCCCCTTTGAAAGGGGAAGTATAAGCGTCATGTCTTGCTCACGCCGCGACATGCCGCTTGGCTGCGGCGGTTAATCTGTTGGGCTAACCCCCTGTCGTGCTGACGCGCACGACATCCCCCTTAACAAAGGGGGAAAATGGAGAATAAGCGCCATATCTCGCTTACGCTTCGATATGTCGCTTGGCTAAGGCGGTTAATCTGTTGGGCTAACCCCCTGTCGTGATATAAGCGTCATGTCTTGCTTACGCCGCGACATGCCGCTTGTTCAAGGCGTTTAATCGATAGAACCAACCCTCAGTCACGCCGGCGGCGTGACGGCTCCCTTGAAAAGGTGCAGAACATTTAATCGGGCATATGCCGCTTTCGGAAGAGCGTTACTTAAAAAATGCAAAAAATTTACACGCCGCCTGGCGGCAACGGAAAAGTTATGGAAAACACAGTCAAAGACAACAATTTTATTTACGACGTGATTGTCGTCGGCGCGGGACATGCCGGCTGCGAAGCGGGGCTTGCCGCCGCGCGCATGGGCAAAAAAACGCTCATGCTGGCGACAAATCTCGACACGGTGGGCTATCTCGCGTGCAATCCGTCGATAGGCGGCACCGCCAAAGGCAATATCGTTAAAGAAATCGACGCTTTGGGCGGCGAAATGGGCGTAAACACCGACAAAACGCTGATTCAACTGCGTATGCTCAACAGGGGAAAAGGTCCCGCCGTGCACTGTCCGAGGGCGCAGGTTGACAAATACAAATATCACGCCGAAATGAAAAAAACGCTGGAAGGCACGCCAAACCTGTTTCTCCGCCAGGCGGAAGCGGCGGAAGTTTTGCACGACGATGAAAAAGTCTTCGGCGTCAAAACGGCGCAGGGGCTGACGTATTACGCCAAAGCCGTGGTGCTTGCCACCGGCGTATATCTCGACTCTCGCATTATTGTGGGCGAATGGATAAACGACGTTGGTCCGAACGGGTTTTCCAACGCCAAAAAACTGACAGCCAGCCTTGTCGAAATGGGTTTCGACGTGCGCCGTTTCAAGACGGGCACTCCGGCGAGAATACACGCGCGCAGCGTTGATTTTTCAAAAATGACGGCGCAGCCCGGCGAACCGGATATGCCGCCCTTTTCCTACATGCACGACAGCCTGCCGGCGGAGCAGCACGACTGTTATCTGACGTATACGACATCCGTCACGCACGACGTGATAAGAAGCAACATAGGCAGGGCGCCGCTGTTTTCCGGCGCTATCAAAGGCACGGGGCCGAGATACTGCCCTTCGATAGAAGACAAGGTGACGCGCTTTGCCGACAAAGACAGGCACCAGATTTTTCTGGAAAGAGAAGGCCTCGACACCGACGAAATTTACGTTCAGGGCATGAGTTCGTCAATGCCCGCCGACGTGCAGTATGAAATCTACCGCACCATTCCGGGGCTTGAAAAGGTGGAAATCATGCGCGACGCCTACGCCATAGAATACGAATGCATCGATCCGACCCAACTTTACCCCACCCTTATGTACAAAAACCTTAAAGGGCTGTTCTGCGCCGGGCAGATAAACGGCACCAGCGGATACGAGGAAGCGGCGGGTCAGGGGCTTGTGGCGGGCATAAACGCCGTGAGATACATCGACGGCAAAGATATGCTTGTGCTTGAAAGGTCAAATTCGTATATAGGCGTCCTGATAGACGACCTGACAACAAAAGGCACCAACGAGCCGTACCGCATGATGACAAGCCGCGCCGAATACCGCCTTCTTTTGCGGCAGGACAACGCCGACACCAGGCTGACGCAGACAGGCAGGGATTTCGGCCTTGTGAGCGACGAAAGATACGAGAGATATCTCAAAAAGCAGGCGGAACTCAACAAAATCAAAGAAATTCTTTCCACGCAGCGCAAACCGAAAGATTTCCGTGAACTGTTTGAGCGCAAAGGCGAAGTCGTGCCGGTGGGCGCGCTGACATACGCCGAAATGCTGCGCAGGCATAACATCACCATTTTCGACCTTAAAGAAACTTTCGGCATACTTGACGGGATATCCAAACAGGCGCTGGAAGAAGCGGAAACAGACGTCAAATACCAGGGGTATATCCAAAAAGAAAAAGAACAGATAGAGCAATTCAACAAGATGGAGCACCGCCGCCTTCCCGACGACATCGATTATGACCGTATAGGCGGCCTGAGAATCGAAGCAAGGCAGAAACTCGGCAAAATACGTCCGAGAAACCTGGGGCAGGCTTCCAGAATTTCGGGCGTGTCCCCCGCCGACGTTACGGTGCTCATTGTGTATCTCGCCCAAAACAAAACAGACGATGAATAAACAGCAGAAACTCATTGAAGAAAACGCCGTAAAGTTCGGGATATATTTCGACGCCCTTACGGAGTGGAACGAAAAAATAAATCTCACGGCAATAACCGGAAAAGAAGAGGTTTTCGTAAAGCATTTCGAAGACAGTCTTTACGGTGAGCAATATATTGCCCGTGGCTCTTCCCTTTGCGACGTCGGCACGGGCGCCGGATTTCCCGGCGTGCCGCTCAAAATAGCGAGAAACGATATTCGCCTCACGCTGATGGACAGCCTCAATAAAAGGATAACATTTTTGCTTGGCCTTACGGCAAGGCTGGGCGTCGGCGCCGAATGCGTCCACACACGGGCGGAAGACGCCGCGCGCGGAAAATACCGCGAAAGTTTCGACGTCGTGACGGCAAGGGCGGTGGCGCGGCTCAACACGCTTGCCGAATACTGCCTGCCGCTGGTGAAAGTCGGCGGCGTTTTTCTGGCGTATAAAACGGCTGACGCCGATGAGCTGAAAGAAGGCGCCCGAGCGCTGAAAATCCTGGGCGGTCAAGTTGAAAAAACCGACGTTTTCACGCTTTCAAACGGCGACAGCCGCAGTATAATCGTTATAAGAAAAGTTTCCGTGACGCCCGCTAAGTATCCGCGCGGCAAAGGGAAAGAGCGTTCAGCCCCCATTGTCTGAAACAACGGCGCCGGACGGCGCCTTTTTTATGCCGTGTTTGCGTGCTTCGCGTTCGTAATTGTGTGTAAAAGACATTTGTGAAACATTTGCGCTATGTTTCACAATGCCGTGAAACGCTTGCGCCGTTGTTTCACATCGCCGTGAAACTTTTTTGCCCCGCCGTGAAACAGTTTGTCAAAAAACGTTGAGTTTTGCCGTTTAATTTGATATACTGTTTATATATTGAAAAGCGGGCGTCCCCGCCCGCCGACGGAGTATTTTATGGGTAAAATTATAGCGTTTTCAAATCAGAAAGGCGGTGTCGGCAAGACGACCACCGTGCTGAACGTGGCGGACTATGTGGCGCGCGCCGGCAAAAGGGTGCTGATGATTGATATAGACCCGCAGGGCAACCTCACCAGTGGCTACGGCATTGAAAAAAACAAGTTGGAAAACTCGCTGTATGACCTTATGACGGGCGAAGCGTCTTTCAAAGAAGTCGTTACCCGCACCGCTTACGAAAACCTTGATATCCTGCCATGCAACATGGATTTGGCAAGTTTGGAAGTGGAACTTTCGTCTGTGCCAAACCGCACTTTGGTGCTGGCGAAATCTCTGAAAGGCCACGTTGACGACTATGATTTCGTGATGATTGACTGTCCGCCGTCGCTCGGCGTGCTGACGCTCAACGCCCTTTGCGCGTGCGACGGAGTGGTTGTGCCTATACAAAGCGAGTTTTTCGCCCTGGAAGGACTCAGCCAGCTTATGAATTCCATAAAACTCGTGAAAGAGCGCGTAAACCCAAAAATCAAGGTGTACGGCGTTATTCTTACAATGTATGACGGCCGCTCGCTCATGGCGCGGCAGGTCACGGAAGAAATTAAAAAATATTTCGGCGCGAAAGTATTCGAAGTGCCCGCTCCGCGCAACATCAAACTGTGCGAAAGCCCTAGTTTCGGCGTGCCTATTTCGCAGCATGCCCCTAAATCGCGCGGCGGAGTGGCTTATCAGAAAATAGCCGAGGAATTTTTAAGGAGAATGGACTGATATGGCAAGAAAAGGTCTGGGCAGGACGTTTGATTCTCTTTTGGGCATCAACGAAAATCCCCCTCAAAGCGAAGAACCAAAGAAAGCGGCGGAAACCGCGTCGGAAAAGCGTGTGGAATCGCTGCGCCGTAAAATGGAGAGCGGCGAAGTCAACGAAATCGACATAACCGATATCGACCCCAATTATGAGCAGCCCCGCAAAAATTTCGACCAGCAGGCGCTTAAAGAACTTGCCGACAGCATAAAGTCGCACGGCATAATTCAGCCGCTGGTGTTGGTGCGCATGGGCATGCGCTATATGATTATCGCCGGCGAAAGACGCTGGCGCGCCGCCAAGATGGCGGGACTCAAAACGGTGCCCGCCGTCGTTAAGAATTATACGCCGCAGCAGATTAAAGAAGTTTCGCTTGTGGAAAACCTCCAGCGCGAAGACCTCAACCCTGTCGAAACGGCGCGCGCCATAAAACAACTTATGGACGAGTGCAACATGACGCAGGAAGCAGTTGCGGACAGGCTGGGCAAAAGCCGCCCTGCCATTGCCAACACGCTGCGCCTTTTGTCGCTGGACGACAGAGTGCTGGAAATGATTGAGAAAAACCGTCTTTCCGCCGGTCACGCCAGGACGCTTGTTGTTGTCACCGACCCCGAAGCGCAGGTTAAACTTGCGCAGAAGGCGTGCAATATGTCCGTCAGGGACACCGAAAAGATGGTCAGGGAATATCTTAACCCTAAGCCGCAGAAAGTTAAAGTTCCGCAGAGCATCGAACTCAAAGAGCTCGTATCCAACATGCAGCGTGTGTTCGCCACAAAGGTCGGCGCCATAGGCAATGATAATAAAGGCAGACTTTACATAGACTATTATACAAAAGACGACCTCGACCGTATCTGCGCCATGGTGGAAGACCTCAGGCAAAAAGCGGCGGTTGATAATAATGAAATATAGTTCATTTTTAATAACGGTATATAATAAGGAGAAATGATAAAAATTAAGTTATGAGTTATGAAGCTGGAATCATAATCATTGAATCTCTGGGCTGGCAAATAACACTTATTGACGCGATTGTCGCCCTGTTTGCCTTGATTATGGCTTTTGTCGGATTGGCAAAAGGTTTTACAAAGATATTTTTCAGTTTGTTCGGCACACTTGCCGTAATTGTGGGCGCCGTTTTGCTGGCGGGCACCGTAGGCGGCTGGCTGACAGGCCCTTTCGGACACTTCGTCAGCGAACCGACAGCGAATTGGCTCGCCCAGATAGACGCCGAGCAGGAAATCCACATTTTCAGCCAGGTTATCGACTGGACGGTAGCCGAAAACCGCTCGCAATATATCCCGCTGGTGCTTTCGGCAATGGGTCTCCCCGCCACTCTGTCGGGAATAATAACCGACACGGGGCTGTTCAACTCTTTGTTTGAAGGTTTTGGCGAGGCGGCGCTGATTGACGTGCTGCCGGGCGCCGTGGCGTCGCTGGCAATGACAATCATAGCGTTTGTGCTTCTCATCATAGTGCTGACCATCGTTGTGATTATCATACGCCGTCTTGTCGAAAGGCTTATGTCATTCGCGTTACTCGGCGGCATCAACCGTGTGCTAGGGTTTGTGATTGGTCTTGCCGAAGCGTATCTGATAATTTCGATTTTGTTGACAGTAGTCGCCTATCTCCCGTCTGAAGGATTTATGTCGGCAATATATCAGCAGATAGACGCGTCCACTATAACGAAATTCCTTGTGGAACACAACTGGATTGGAAACTGGCTGCTTACCACGATATTCTGATTAAAAAAGAAAAGAGGCTGAAGAGCCTCTTTTTTCATGTCAAAATCAGGTGCGCAAAGCAAAAAACAGTGATTTTCATGGCTATTTTCACTAAAATGTTTCACGTGAAACCCTTTGTCGGTGTAAAATCCGCGATGTTTCACGTGAAACATCACACGGATACCGATGTTTCGGCCGTTTAATGGGCTAAAATCCTGCTGAATGAAATTGTTTCACGTGGAACAAACTAATCCTTAATAAAAATCTTATAAAATCTTGTCGTGTTTTTTAACTCTTACATAACTCTCCTGATATCTGAAAAAATTTTTCGGAAAATCTCTTAAAAACAGCCGCTGTCAGACAGAATGAGCGGATTTTTGGTCGTGGAAAATCGGTTGATTTTCGAAAAATTCTGTCTCATCGCGTCATTTCTTATAGACATAATAGCGCATGGCGTTTTACTGCGTAAAATCGGTGATTTTTGGGCAATTTCGTCCTGTTTTCGGGCTTGCGGCGGCATTTTGACCTGATTTTTCGTCATAAACGTGTTTTCGGAGGATTTTGCGGGTATTTCTCCGGCAAAAACTGTCAATAATATTTGTCGGGAGGTCGCTTGCCTGATATGTTGTCTGTTGATGTTAACGATGAAAACTGCTTTGAAAGGTTGAAAATCCATCTGGAAGGCCTTTTAAGAGGGCAAAAGGCTGTGATTTTGTGCGTCGGCAGCGAAAAAGTCGGCGGAGATATGCTTGGGCCGCTTGTCGGAAGCAAATTGCTGGACAAACTTGGCGGCAACGCCATAGTTTACGGCGTCCTTGACGGCAATATAACTGCTTCAAACCTGATTTTCGCGGTAAATCTCATCAAAACACTGCACGAAGACAGGCTGCTTGTGGTTATTGACGCCGCTTTGGGCAGACAGGGTGAAGTCGGCACGATTCAGGTATACGGGCACGGTCTGCGGCCGGGGTCCGCCACAAATAAAAACCTGCCGTGTGTGGGGGATATCTCGATTATAGGCGTCGTAAACCGCAAAATCTGCGCGTTTGAACTGTCCATGCTGTACACCGCTCGGCGCGCGATGGTGGATAAGATGTCCGACATCATTTCGGATTCTGTCGCGCTAGCGCTTTGAAATCCAAAAATGAACAAATACTCAATATTTTAATTTTTATTTCGCAAAAAGCGATTCTGGGCAAGGCGGCGTTTAAGCCGCTTTTTTTAATCCGCCACGCGGGATAAACGCAATATATTGTCTTTCACCCGTGTTTTTTTGCTTGTTTTACCGTTTATGACGTTGACTTGTCAACCTGACTATTTTGTTGACAGCCAAAGTGCTTTATGCTACAATATTTTCCATTATTATGGATTATAATAATAAGGCAATTTCAACTACTATATAATAAGGAGAAAAACGTGAAGAGCAACACCACCAGAAAGGTAATTTCCATCGTGCTTGCCATTCTTATGATATTTCTGGGCATCTGGCTTATCATGTCGCTGTTTCCGCAGAGGCAGACCACGCCGACTTATCTGGAATTTCTCGAGCAGGTGGAAAAAGGTGAAATCGAAGCGGTTTATTTTGAAGGCAACTACACAATGCGGGTGCTGACCACCGAAAGCGTGGAGAAGGGCGCCAGTCTTGACCGCTTCCCGAGTTATTACACATACGCGCTCAACATTCCGAGCCGCACGCAGACCACGGCTGACATTCAAGCGGCTGTGGAAGCCGCCAGAAACAGCGGCAACGAGGCTTTGGCGAATTATCAGGTTTACGTCACATACGACAATCCTAGCCAGGGTAGCATTTGGGATTATCTCTTCCCGCTGCTTATGCTTGCCATCGCCATAGTGGTGGTCGTGGTGCTGATGAGAAAAATCAGTCAGCAAAACAACCAGAACATCAACTTCGGCAAGAGCAAGGCGCGCGTCAACGAAAACGTCAAGGTGCGCTTTACCGACGTCGCCGGCGCGGAAGAAGAAAAAGAAGAATTGCAGGAAATCATCGACTTTTTGAAGTCGCCTGCCAAGTTCAACGAGCTGGGCGCGCGCATACCTAGGGGCGTGCTGCTTGTCGGCCCTCCGGGGACAGGCAAAACGCTGTTCGCCAAAGCGGTGGCGGGCGAAGCGGGCGTGCCGTTCTTCTCGATCAGCGGCAGCGACTTTGTTGAAATGTTCGTCGGCGTGGGCGCCAGCCGCGTCAGGGATTTGTTTGACCAGGCAAAGCGCAATATGCCGTGCATAGTGTTCATCGACGAAATCGACGCCGTCGGCCGCCAGAGAGGCGCCGGTCTCGGCGGCGGTCACGACGAAAGAGAGCAGACGCTCAACCAGCTGCTTGTGCAGATGGACGGCTTTGAGACAAACAACGGCATTATAATCATGGCTGCTACAAACCGCGCCGACATACTTGACCCGGCTCTGCTGCGCCCGGGCCGTTTCGACAGGCAGATTTACGTCAACAGACCTGACGTAAGGGGCAGAGAGGCCATCCTCAAAGTGCACGCGCGCAACAAACCGATGTCCGGAGATGTGGACTTCAAAATCATCGCCCGCATAACCAGCGGTTTTTCGGGGGCGGATTTGGAAAACCTGCTCAACGAAGCGGCGATTCTCGCCGTGCGCGACAACCGCAAACTCATTTCGATGAAAGACATCGCCGAGGGCATCAACAAGGTGCTGATGGGTCCGCAAAAGAAGAGCCGTCTCGTTACCGAAAGCGACAAACGCATCACGGCGTATCACGAAGCCGGTCACGCCATATTGGCATGCAAACTTAAATATTGCGACCCCGTGCAGGAAGTTACAATCATTCCGCGCGGCATGGCGGCGGGCTACACCATGACCAGGCCGGATAACGACGACAACCACCAGACCAAGGCGCAGCTGCTTGACCACATCACCATGGCGCTGGGCGGCAGAGTGGCGGAAGAACTCGTCATTCAGAACATCACTTCGGGCGCCAGCGGCGACATTAAATCGCTCACAGGCATAGCCCACAGCATGGTTGCCGAGTGGGGTATGTCAGACGAAATAGGGCCTATTTATTACGGCGCCGACCACGAGGTGTTTGTCGGCAAGAACTATCAGGCGCAGAACAGTTACAGCGAGGCCATGGCAAGCAAAATCGACGCTGAGGCAAATAAAATCGTGCGCGAATGTCATAAACGCGCCACGGAAATTCTCACCGAAAATATACAGATTCTGCACAATATGGCAAGAGTGCTGCTGGAAAAGGAAACAATCCACACCGACGAAGTCAATATGCTCATTGCCGGTGAAAGCGCTGAAACGGTTATTAACTTTATCGATAAAAAGTATAATCCCGACGCTCCGTCTTCCGTAAAGGAAAACAAAGCGGAAAAAGCCGAGGAGATTACCATCGAAAAGGCCGCCGAACCTAAACAGATAATCGCCCCGAAAGACGACGACTCATCACCGTCGGACGGCGAAAACAAACAATAACAAAAAAGACCGCGCAAGCGGTCTTTTTTTTGTTTATTTATGTTATTTTATATTTGGCGAAAAGTATACAAAGAGATAAATGGAAAAGACACGGCCATACCGCGTCTTATTTTTCATGGAGGGAAAATTTGCGATGAAATATAGAGAAATTATCGGTGAGTGGCTTAATACAAGAGTAATGCTGACAACAAAAGAACGTACTCGGCAGCGCTATAAGAAATTGGCGTCAAAATATATCCTGCCCCGTCTTGGAGAATATGAAGTTGATATTTTGACAATGTTTCAAGTCGGCAAGTTTTCTGCGAGTCTTGCTTCCACCGGTTTGTCACCGTCAACGATAAACGGCGTTATATCGGTTTTGCGCGCGTCATTGAATTACGCCAGCAAAGTTTTATGTATAAAGACAGATCTGACGGCGTGTATTATAAGACCTAAAATGCGCCGCAGGTCTATTGAGTGTTTTTCGCGGGAAGAACAGCGCATAATAGAACAAGCGATCAAAGCCGAAAAAGATCAACGTCTGTTTGGTATCATACTTTGTTTATATACGGGGCTGAGAATAGGCGAACTAATAGCGCTTCAATGGGAGGACATAAAGATGGACGAAGGTGTTATAGTTGTTTCAAGATCTTGTCACGACGGCTGGAAAGACGGGCATTATATAAAAATCATTGATACTCCGAAGACTTTTTGTTCACATAGAATTATTCCGTTGCCACGGCAACTGTTAGATGTCATTATGCGCTTCAAAGAGACATCTTTAAGCCGATATGTCATTATCGGAAAGTCGGAGTACGGCGCGCAAATAAGGACATACCAGCGAACTTTTCATCTCTGTTGCGTCGCATTGGGGTACGGCACAAGGGGTTTCACGCTTTAAGACATACTTTTGCAACAAGAGCGTTGGAATGCGGTATGGATATAAAAACACTTGCGGAAATATTGGGGCATAAAAATCCTATGATAACACTTAACTATTATGCGCATTCAATGATGGAACATAAGCGGAATATGATGAATAGAATAGGAGAATTATATCAACAAAGCCGCAAAAGTACATATAATAATTTGTTTTATGTAATGCGGAGTCTAAACGCCTTCTGCAATCAATAAAAAAGGGGGCTTCCTTTAACGAAGCACCCTGAGCGTGTCGAATATTGTCGTTTTTTCTTGACACATGTCCGGTTGTTGCATATAATTTTTTTGCAATTGATACATAAAACAAATTAATTTGTGTATTGTTTATGGGGAAAATAAATGGGTTATGTCGAAATAATAAATCTGGTTATCACGTTTTTTGTTTTGCTTGAGGCGGCCACTTATATAGGGTACTACTTTATTTTGCTGGCCGGTATTTTTTCAAAGCAGAAAATTTTTCCGAAGTGTGATGAGAAATTGAAATACGGTGTGATTATTTGTGCGCGCAATGAAGAAATCGTTATCGGTAATCTTATCAAAAGCGTGTATAAATGTCTTTATCCGCAAAATAAACTGACAGTTTTTGTAATGGCACACAACTGTACTGACAACACTGCGGAAGTGGCAAGGACAAACGGAGCAATTGTTTATGAATATAATAATGCCGATGAAAAAACGAAGGGATATGCGCTTAAACATATGTTTGAAGTTATTTCACGGGATTACGGAATAGATAGTTTTGACGGATATCATATTTTTGATGCAGATAATATTCTTGATAAAGACTATTTTGACAAAATGAACGACGCTTTTCTTTATTATGACAGAAAATGCGCTATCACTTCTTTTCGGAATTCAAAGAATTTCGGGGAAAATATTCAAACAGCTATGTACGGAATACTTTATGTAATGGGCTGCACCATTGAGTCTACAGGGCGTATGGCGCTAGGAAGTTCAGCCAGAATTTTAGGCTCAGGATTTTTGGTCAGCAATAAGATGGTGGAAAACGGGTGGAATATAACAAATTTATCTGATGACACAGATTTTACGATCGAACAAGTAATGAAAGGAAACAGGGTACAATATTGTGGTGAAGCAATGTATTATGATGAGCATCCGACTAAATTCCGCGATATGTGGCGTCAGCGCCTCAGATGGGCAAAAGGATCGCAAATTGTTTGTAATAAACGATTTGGCTCTCTTATGAAATATATTTTTGAACCAGATATCCAAGAAAAACGTCTGCGTTGGGCGGCATATGATTTACTCTGCACAATACTTCCTGTAGGACTTATGGGTGTGTGTTTAACACTTCTACACATGATATTGCTGTCGTTTGCCCCGTTGTTTGGTTATGCATCAGCAGATGTATGGAGTAAATATTTTATTCCTTTTGCATTCGGATTTGCAGGCGGTATTTTACTGATGATGTTTCTTGCCGCACTCAGCTATATTAAAGAACGCCGTATTAAAAATGTATCGCTTAAAATAAAAATTTTTTCTATTATATTATATCCATTTTTTTCGTTGCTGCTTGTTGTGTTGCAAGTTGTCATGCTGTTTACAAGAAAATTTTCTTGGACGCAGATAAATCATACCGATACATCAAATTATGAAACATTTAATTCCGAATCGCAAGAAAACAAAAAAAGTTGATATAGGAAAGTAAAACGATGAACACAAATGAAATGCTTAAAGTTGTTGTGCTGTCCGGCGGTTCCGGTAATGACGCACTAATCAAAGGATTGAAGCAACTTTTCGGACAAGAAAAAAAACTCGATATTAAAGTTATTGTCAATGCCTATGACAATGGCAAAAGCACAGGTGTATGCCGTGCCGTAACCGATATGCTGGGAGTATCGGATATCAGAAAAAATCATGAGCGAATGTATGAAATAATTCATGGCGAAGAAGGCAATTTGCCGGAGTTTTTCAGTAAGCGGTTTAACTTTACGCGCGGAAATGAAAGAAAGGAAATAGAAAGCTTACTTAAACAATGGAATCTATCGCAATATTCAAGATATGTGCGCGGTTTTTTTGATTCGCCGGTGGCGCATGAATATGAATATAAAGATTTTGTCGTTGCCAATATAGTATATGCCCAGATGTTTCGCGAAATCGGATATGAAAAAACAAACAAACATTTTTGCGACATGCTGGGCATAGATGACTTTGTTGTTCTGAACTCATTTGATAATGTCTTTATAAAGGCCGTTACTCAAAGCGGTCACATTATCGCCGATGAAGGCGATATAGTTTGTTGGAATAATCCGGACGATATTATAGTAGATGTATTTTTTGACGTGCGCAACGATAGTTATGGGCTTAACCCCGCAGCTGTTAAACTTGTAAAAAACGCCGACCTGATTCTTATTTCAACCGGTACATTTTGGAGCTCTTTGCAACCGACAGTGAAGTATTTGGATTTTTACAAATACATCAATGCTTCACACGCAAAAAAAATATGGATTTTAAATAACGATAAAGACGGCGATTCATACGGCGTCAGCAGCTTGCAATTTGTCGGTTTTATGGAGGAGGCAGGATTGGATTTGTCTGATTTTACAATCCTGGTCAATTCAGAAGCTGAAACTCTTTTGCGGCAGATTGATGACAGACATAATTTTGAAGTCAGAAATATGGGCAATTTAAAAGGTAAGCATTGTCCTGAACTCTTCGCCCGTGCCGTACTTGATGTTTACTTTGGTCTTATCGGAAAATTTGACACGGTCATATTTGATTTTGACGATACACTATGGAGTCGTGAAACGACAGAGTCAGCTCAGAAAACTTCAATTGAAAACCTATGTTTATTGCAAGACCGGTTTTGCGAGAAAACGATTATCGTCAGCGGAAACTCATTTGACAGCATACGAAGAAAAATACTTCAGGTTTACGAATCGCTGTCATCTTTTCACATCCCGATATGGGCGGATGCCAATTCTACGCTTTATCTTCAAGGGAAGAAGATAAAGCGAATTGATAAATGCGTACTCAGTCAAGAGAGTGTTAAAAGCATAATGGCAGTGGTCGATGAACTCGGTATAACCGATAAAACCATAATTATCGATTCTGACGGAGTGGTTAATATAAAAATCAAACCGCTTGCAGATAAGGTCAGAGATGACGTCTGTTCTGCGTTGAATGACAGTGACAATAACTATCTAGCTTGCAAAACCGGAAAAACCACGGTGGATGTTTTGAGTAAAAACAATAATAAATCCATTGTTTTGGACTATATTGACCGTCACGGTAGAATTTTGTATGTTGGTGATGAAACGTATATGGGCAATGATGTCGTGATAGCTGGCAAGTGCTCGGCTTTTTGCCAGGTAAAAAGCGTGTTTGAAACGAATATTTTGTTACGGTTATTGGAGAAATATCTATGATACGAGGGTTTATCGTTTGCGCTGGCAAACAATCGCGCTTTAAAAGTAAAGTGCCGAAAGCACTCGTAAACATCAGAGGCAAATCTTTATTGCTGAGAAATATAGAAGCAATATCTGTATGTGACGAAATATATGTTATCTGTTCAACGGAAAATGAAAGCGCTTTTGTTCCGGAAGAACTTGGAGCGGCAAAAAAAATCGTTATCACATCAGGCTTCGGCAGTGGCGACGCGGTCTGGCAGGTTTTGCGCGGCATTGATGTGCAAAAAGGCGATATTGGTTTTATTTTATGGGGCGACAGTTTACAGCGCGAAGAAATTATAAATTATTTGCTTGATTGTTATGACGGCGTGTCGCTCATACCGTGCGTTGTGGAAAACAATCCGTACGTGTGTGTCAGCGATAACAAAAAAGGCGGCGTCAATGTTTATTTCTCCAAATTTGGGGAGACAGTCAGTCGCGGGTATCACGATTTGAGCCTGTTTTGTTGCGATATATTAGCGCTGAAAAAATATCTTTGCGAGTTTCATGACGCGATATATGCCCCAAACGGGAGATATTATCACAAACACGGAAATGAAATGGAATTTCTTGATGTCTTCAACGAAACAAATATTAAAGCGAAAATAATTGAATTTACAGACTATCGTGAATTTGCGTTTAATACTGTCGAACAGCTGAATGTTTTGCTTGAACAAAGCGATAATTAAAAAGACCGCGCAAGCGGTCTTTTTTTATGCCTTTCGTGTAGGGGAAATTGAATATAACGGTTTTACGGCAGTTTGTCGTACTGTTCGTCGCTCACCGCTTCAAGCCACTCGTTGGACGTGTTTTCGCCCGGCACTTCCACGGCGATGTGCGCAAACCAGCTGTCTTTTTTGGCGCCGTGCCAGTGTTTCACACCGACGGGGATTTCCACGCAGTCGCCCGGTTTAAGGGCGCGGGCTTCTTTGCCCCACTCCTGATACCAGCCTTCGCCGGCGACGCACAGCAAAATCTGTCCGCCGCCTTTGTCGGCGCGGTGCACGTGCCAGTTGTTGCGGCAGCCAGGCTCAAAAGTCACGTTTGCGAAAAACGGTTTGCCCGCCGACGGCGTGCTCAACGGGTTGAGATACGACGTGCCGATAAAGTACTTGGCATAGGCGGTGTTTTCCTGCCCTTTGCCGAAAATGTTTTGCTTTTCAAAGTCTTTATAATCCATATAGGCCTCCTTATATGCCCAGGGAAGCCAGCCACTCTCCGAGCGACTCACGGCTTACGCCGCCGCTGAGTCTTTTGCCGGGCTTCCAGCTGACTGTCGGCGGACAAAGCGAACGCAGAATTTTGTCAGTGCTGCCGGCTCCGCTTCCGCCCGACGTGAAAAACGGCACTATCGTTTTGCCGGCGAAGTCGTAACTAGTCAAAAAAGTGTTTATGATTGTCGGGGCGACATACCACCAGATAGGAAACCCGACAAACACCACGTCATATTCCGCCATGTTTTTGACCCGTTCGGCTATTTCAGGGCGGGACGACGGGTTTTTCATTTCAACTGTGCTGCGGCTGCGCGGGTTTGTCCAGTCCAGGTCGGCCGCCGTGTACGGCACTTTGGGTTTGATTTCAAACAAGTCGGCGTCCGCCGCTTCGGCAAGCGTTTTCGCCGCTTTGGCTGTCACGCCGCTGCATGAAAAATACGCCACGAGTTTTTTTCCGCTGCTCATATATTCACCTCTCTCGTCTTGATTTTTCGGGCTTTGCCCACTGTCATTATAATACCGCCGCGCGGCGGAGTAAAATACCTGTTCATTATGCGTCGCGATACCCTTCGGCTATGATTTTCAAAACTAACGCGCGGCAAATCAAATATATTTGACAAAAATCCCAGTCGGGCGTATACTGTTTAAGCTGAGTGCGGGGCGCATACTCGCGGACAGCCGACAAACTTATATTTGTACCATTAGCTCAATTGGATAGAGCGTTTGGCTACGGACCAAAAGGTTAGGGGTTCGAGTCCCTTATGGTACGCCAAAAGCCTGTTTTTGCGGCAAAAATACCGCGAAAACGGGCTTTTTTGTTGTATTTTTGAGGTCAAATTTTTGTCAAAAAACACGTTTTGGGGGTAGTAGTAGGGGTAAAACTACTCTCCCGCCGAGTACTTTTTTGCCTCTTCCCGGCTGAAATCATCGCTTACATGCGAGTAAATGTTTGCCGTTGTGCCGTAGTCGGAATGCCCCAGCCAACGTTGCAAAACCTTCATGGAAACGCCTTTTTCCAGGCAATTCGTGGCAAAAGTGTGCCGTAAATCGTGCAATTTGTGATTAGGGCAAATTTGCTTGAAGAGTTTCGTCAGATGGTCGGCGGAGACGGAAAAGATTTTTTCTCCGTTTTTTGGCAAGCCGGATAAAATACGCCGTAGGGGTACCAGCAGGGGTAAAACACGGTCGCTTGTGGCTGTTTTGGTTCCCCGGACGTGTATCGTTTCGCCCTCGAAGTCTATGTCGCGCCATTTCAGCGACACAAGTTCCGTTCTTCTGAGTCCCGAATGCAACAGAAAAAGGAAAGCGCTTTTTTCCGGCAGCGGGTCAATATTCCGTAAAAACTCTTGCTGTTCGTTTCCGCTCAGAGCGCAGCCGGTTGTCTTTTTGTATTTCGGTTTTTGCAATCCAAACATTGGGGATTTTGCCAATATTTCGCATACAACGGCTTTGTCGAAAGCGTTGGTCAGAATTTCGAAAGCGTCCTTTTTGGCTCTCGGCGACACAATGTCGTTTATGGTGGTCTGGCAATCGTGCTGTTTGTATTTGTCCAGCGGCAGGTTTTTTGCGTTGGGCAGAATGTGCAGCCTTATGTTTGTTTCCAGCGCGCGGAACTGCCCCAAAGAAACATACGGTTTTTTGTAAGTTTCCAACCATTTGTACAGCCACTCTTTTAGGCCCGGCATGACGGGTTTTTGTTTTTCCGCCCGGGCTTTTTCCCTGATGAGTTTGTTCGCTTTTTTTACACAGCCGTCGGCGCTTTTGTCATAGACGGAATATCGTTTTTTGGCGACATAAAAACGGACTTCAAAAAGTCCGTCGGCGCGTTTTCTCAAAGAACCGGTTTTGAGCGTTATTGTCGGCATATCTTCCTCCGGAAGGTCGATTGCCTGATGTGGTTTGTCGGGATAGAGTAGTTTGTAAATTTCTGTTTTGAATTGCCGCGCTTTTAATTCGCTCATCGCTTTGGAAAAGCTGAGGTTGTATTTAATAATTTCCGCTTTGGCTTCGAGCAGAGCCGTCAGCGCGACGTCTATATGTTTGTAAAGGTTGTTTTCCATGCCGGAATATTATATTCCGTCAAAAGGCTTTTTCTTTTTCCGTAGTGTCAGCGAATTTTTTCATGATGTCAATCATCATGACCTGATGCGCTTCATCCAGAGCGTTGAATAAAGAGAGTACCTCGTTTTCTTTTGGGGTATTAGTGTTTCGTACTTCCACTAAACCGTAATCGTTTTCTCTGCCTAAAAGATAGTCGGCTGTTATATTAAAAGTATCAGCAATTTTAATTATTTGTGTATAAGTAGGTTTTACGTTTTTTGTAATCCAGCAATTTATGGTTGTTGCCGGAATGTCTGTCATTTGGGCAAAAATTTTTTGTTGCCCGCCTGCTTTTTCTTCTATCAATTCTAAAAGTCTTGTTCTAAATTCCATATGGAAATTTTATAAGAAATTTGACATATCGTATTGACAATACGATAACTCGTATTATATTCTATAAATACGATATATCGTATTATATCGAATATCAAAAGTCCGGAGACGAGCCGGCAAAGGGGAAAAGGAAATGAAAGGGCAATTCAGATGTTATTTTACAGGGCGGACGATGAAGCCGTCGAAGAGCGAGAAGTACAAATATTTGTTTGTGCAAGGAGAGAAGACGGACGGCGGAATAGCAGACCCGACGGCGGTAGAGTTCTGGTCGGACGAAAACTACACGCTCAAATTCATGGAGCCGTATTCGCTTATTTTGGATATCCAGGGGGACTATGTAAAATTCGTGGATTTCGCGGAATTTGAGAATTAAGAGGCAAGCCTGACGTGATTTGTAAATAGAGGGTAGTGACGTTTAGCGGTATCGTCTTAAAATATTACCGCTCCATTAGAAGGCAGATATCCATACATAACTGTTCTTCCTCCTTTTGTACCGTTCGTGCGTTGACGGTAATCAGCGCAC
>ERZ1106932.226-NODE-226-length-20261-cov-5.840790_pt1 | contig 20261 bp, 8 predicted proteins | sample MGYA00403665_ERZ1106932 | MGnify/ENA primary metagenome ERZ1106932 (study PRJEB35170, sample SAMEA104062448) | human gut metagenome | biome: human gut; feature: human-associated habitat; material: faeces | place: Denmark | collected 2012-08-24 ... | reverse complement strand
TGCTCTTCCGATCTCGATTCTTTCGTAAGCGCGAGGTTGTCGATGTAAACTACCCGCGACTCGCCCTCGTCGAGGTGACGGAACGCCAGCGCGATCTCGTCGTATTGAGAAAGCGCTTCCGCCGAGGCGTTCAGACGGAAGGAAATATACCTGCCCGCGTTTGCGCTCACGACGAAGTTGTGGTACACCGAGGCCACGGCGCCCGCGCCCTTGACCTCCACGTCGGCGGAAATATCTTTGTCGGACGCGTTGTATACGTAGAACCGCACGCCGGCCGCGTCTGCGCCGAACGAAAGCTGTTTGAAAGATACCGTAGAACGGTAAGCGCTGTTGTCGCGCACCCCCGCAAGCGACACTTTTAGCGCCTTGCCCGACACCGCATGTTCGGACGCAAGCGAGAGCGCCGTATCCTCCGCCTCGTCGTAATCGTCGCCGTCTGTCGCCGTAACGTTGCCGAGGTCGGACGCGTTGTCGAAGGCGTTGATCACGTTCACCGCGCCGCCGACGTATTTTTCAAAGGACTTTTCTTCCCCGCCGACCGTATACGATACGGCATAGCCGACCTGTTCGGTCTGCGGAACGAACGCCAGCGTGTATGCCGTACCTGCGGAAACCGCCTGCCCGTCAGCCTGTTTGCCGTTGACAAAGACTTTCGAAACGCCCTCCGCGGCGTATACCTTCGCGGTGATCTTGTTGGTCTTGTCGTTTCGTTCATACAGTGTGAGAACGCCGTCCTGCGCCGCCTCGATCAAATCGGAAATCTGAGATCTCGCAAAGAGCATGCGCTGTTCGTCGTCCGACGGCACGGAGCCGTCGAAGAGCAGTTCGTAAAGATTGTCTATCGATCGGTTGAAATCGTACTTTATGCCGAAGTCGGCGGCCAGCTCCTCCGTCAGGCTGCGCAGCAGATACAGGCTTTCGTAATCTTCCAGACCGTCGCGTATGTTTTCCAGCCTGAGGGTGGGAATGGGGCCGTCGTAACCGTATTTATAACCGGGATACAAAAGATAGCCGTCGCCGTTAGCGTCGGGGAAAGCCAGCGGGTTTTTCCACACGTCGCGGTAAACGTAGCTCAGCGCCGATTTATCGTAATAAGAATAGATGTTGACCGACCAGTAAAGGTTGCCCTCTATGCCGTAGTCCATCATCATCCAGTTGACGATGCGCGAACCGACCAGGTTGTCGTCCACGTGATAGGCGGGATAGGGATTGGTGGGCGAAAGACAGCCGTACCACCACATATGATCGCCCGCCGCCTGCCGTTCCGCGGCAAGGGCGCGGTCTTCCTCGGTGGAAAAGTTGTCGAATTTCGGGCACCACGTGTCCACGCCCCTGTAATTTCCGCTTTCCCTGTCCATCATGAGCGAATCGTTCACGGGGGTGGTGATGACGAACTCCACGTCGAGCAGGGAGTTTTTCAGTTCCTCGTATTTGCCGCCGGGCAGAAGGGTTTCGTCCGCCGCGAGCGACTGTTTGAGGAGCATGAAATCGTTGTTTGCCTCGCGCACCATATAGTATTTTGCGGAGGTAGGCTCGTCGAGCGCGCCCATATACACGTAGAGCTTATCGAGCACGTTCACGCCCGATTCCTTGCATAATTTCACGAGCGTTCTCAATATCGTTTCCATCTGCGCCGAATCGAAGGTGGAATAACTGCGCCCTTCGAACTCGCCCTCCTGCACCGTTTTGGAAACGGTAATATAGGGCAGGTTGATGCCGCTGATGTCCTCGCGCACCGCGTATTCGTAGACCGTTTGCGCCTGTTCTTCGGGCGTAAGCGTCTTAATGTTGGGCACGTTGAGCGGCGTAACGCGGTAGTCGTTCAGAAATTCGTAATAAGTGTCGATGAGTTCTGGCGTAACTTCGTAATGCCCGTATACGAGCTGATCGTCCCACAGCGCGAACGCGGTCTTTGTATGCGTGGCGGTGGAAATGGAATAATCGCGCACCTCCACGCGCAGCGTTTTCACCTCGCTTTCCCCGTTCAGCGTAACGGTAACGGGGGCGGAATACACGCCCGCGGGCGTGCCCTCATCAGCGGTGATCTGCAGGACAAAGGCTTGATTCTGCCCCTTTTTTATCTTGTCTTCGCCCGCTTTCTTCACGTATTCGAGCGGGATCATCGCGTCGGGATAATACCCTGCGGGAAACTGCGCGGTGGTGGGCGCGGTAACGTTGATGTAATGTTCCGCAAACACCTTTACGTTTTCCGCGGGAATGGAATTTTCCCCGCTCGTCAGCGCCCCCACCTGCACGTCGTAGGAAGATACGTTGGCGGAGGGCGTTACGATGAGCTGCACGCTCTCCGTTTCGTTGCCGCACATTTCAAGCGATGGGTTTTCGCCGTATTTGAGGTCGGGCGTCTGCTCGAGCATGTATTTCACGCTCGAGGGCGCCGTCCAGTATACGGTATCCGTAAGATTATTTTTCGAACCGTTCGAGCAGGCCGCAGCGGTGAACATAAAGCCCGCCGCGAGCACGACGCTCGTCAGTCGTCTGAAACGATATTTCATCCTTTGCTCCTTTTATTATTCCGATACGGCGGCGCAGATGCCGTCCACGTAAAAAATCATATCGCTGTTCCACGTCCAGTCGCCCGCGGGATCCCATTGCTGGAAGTAAAGCGCGCACAGACCGTCCGCGAGATCGCAGTCGCCTGCGGAAAGATCTATGACGATCTCGTTCCACTGCCCCGCTTTCATCACGACGATGTCCGTCGTGTATTTTACGTAGTTGCCTTCCGACCCCTCGCCCGTTTCCACGGTAAACTTCACGCGCGCCTCGGTCCATTGCAGGTTATTGTTATCCACGTACACCCAGAATTTCAAGGCGTTCGCGTTTTCGAGCGAGGTATATTTGCGGCCGCCCGCATACCAGGTGAAGCCGGCCGTAGCCGCAGAACTGACCTTTAGTTTCGCCGATTGTTTCCCGTATTTTACGTAGGCCGCGTCGGTATTCAGGCTGAACATGCCCACGGCGGCAACGCCCGCCGCGCCGTCGTAGCTCTCCCCAACGGGTTCGAAGCTGACCATTTCGTTGGCGGCCCGCGCGTATACTCTAACCGTCGCGGTCAGAACGTCGTCATCGTCGTTGCCTGCCATTTTTTCCGCGGTATAGGTCAGCGTATAATACGCGCCCTCCTCGAGCGTTACCTTTTCCCCGGCTTTTACGGCCCTGCCCTCTTCGCCCTCCTTGGCGAGAACGATTTCGGCTTCACCGTATTTCACGTTCGCGGCGGGAACGGTGAAGTTTCCCGCGTCCGCCGTTATTTCGCTGTTCTCTACCGAAATCGAGTTGACGGGTTCCACGTAAGCCGCGGCAATGCCGTCGAGATAGAAATGCATTTTGCTCGCCCACGTCCAGTCGCCCGCGGGATCCCATTGCTGGAAGTAGAGCGCGCACAGACCGTCCGCGAGATTGCAGTCGCTCGCCGCGAGGTCCACGGTAACTTCGTTCCATTGCCCCGCCTTGAGCACGATTATGCCCGTGGTGTATTTGAAATAATCCACGCCCTGCGTTACGCCCGTTTCCACGGTGAACTTCACGCGCGCCTCAGTAAGCGGTTTTCCCGCGTCGTTGACCGCGTTGCCGACGTACACCCAGAATTTCAGGGTATTCGCGTTTTCGACGTCCGTATACTTACGGGCGTTCTGGAACCAGGTGAATCCGCCGCGCGCATCGCCGTTCACAACGATCTTAGCCGACTGCGCGCCGTATTTAACAAACTCTTTTTCTTCGTTTATCGTAACGGTTCCCACCGTTCCCACGCCGCTCTCGCCGCCGTCGTAGCTGCCGCCGTTCGGCTCGAAACTGACCATTTCGCCTTCGTAACGGCAATAGAATTTATATGTATAGGTTTTTTCGTACCGATCGGCCACCTTGACGGTGTATTCCAGCACGTAACTGCCGCCCGACAGCGCGATTTCCTCGTTCGAGGCGACTTCGCGCGGCTCGCCGTTTTCCGTGAGCACGGCCTTCACCTCCGCCGCCTTGTTGCTCACCTTATAAGCGGGAACGTTCAGCTTATCGCCCGCCGCGTAAATGGGCTTCACGTCGCCGTCAATTTCGAGCGCAATGTCCGTTACCTTAAAGGGCAGGGAAAGGGCGTCCTTCACCGCGCCGTCCTTTTTCAGCGTGAGTTTAAGCGTATAATCGCCGGCCTCGTAAAGCGCGAAATCATCCTCGACCGCGGTCGTCTTTTCCCCGAAAACGTATTCGCAGATCACTTCGCCGTCTTTCGGGAAGATCTCCGCCTCGGGCAGGGCTATCGTTTCGCCGATCTCGTAGGAGGTCTTGCCGAGCGCGGCCTTAATGCCCTCTACCGTGATCTTATACGTGCCTTCCGCCTTGTTTTCGTCCTCGTCGGACACCACGAAAGTAACCGTATATTCGCCCGCCTGCGCGAAATCATAGGTCGTGCCCTTTTCGTCAAAGTCCACGGGCGCGCCGTCGTACGAAATGCTCTTTATCCATTTAAGGAGCGTCGCGGCGGACGTAGTGTCGTCTGCCGCGACGACCTCGCCGAGGTCGTCGGTAAAATCGTAAACGCCTTTCGCCGTGGTTTTATCGGCGGGCGGTGCCGTGATGGTCGGCGCGGTCAGATCGTAAGCGCTGACTTTTACCGTCTTTTCCTTTACGTCTTCGCCGCGGGTGGCTTTCACCGCGACGGAATAGGTGCCTTTCTGCGCGGCGGTGAACGAGCTTTCCACCGTCTGCGACGTGCCGTCGGGCGCCGTTACCGTGATAACGACTTCCGCTTCGTCGAGCGTATCGATCTGCGGCGTTACCTCCTCGCCGACGGATACGCTTTCGGGCACGCTGACTTCGAGCGTAAGTTCGGGTTTCGCCTTGTCGCATGCGGCGGGGATCGCCGCAAACAGCAACAACGCCGTTAAAATCGCCAAAATACCGGTTTTTCTCTTCATTTCCTCTTCTCCTTATTTTTTATCGCCAAACGACTTTGCGTTTCGCTCCTTTCCCTGCATGCCCGCGCAGTATTCCGCCATATCCACCGTTATGCCGCCGTGCAGGCGGGAATATTCCGCGGCAAAGGCCGTCATATGGCTTTCGGTGGAATTCTGGATCGCCGAGGATATGTTTCCCCCGCCGCGTTCCAGCGCGTCGAACATCTGCGTGAGCATTTCGTTGTCGCCGCCGCCGTGCCCCGAAAGGTCTGCCGTCAGCTTGGCAACGTCGTATATTTCGGGCAGTTCCCCGAAACGCGTCAGCTTTACGGTGTTCTCTCCCTGGTCGGCGCAGATCTCTCCCTCCGTGCCCATCAGTTTCAGCGTGCGCTTGTTTTCCGCGGTGAACCCCGTCATGATAAAGGATACCGTAACGCCGCCCTCGTAAAGCAGATTGACCGTCTGGTGGTCCACCACGTCGTTGTCGCAGCGGAACACGCATTTTCCGTACGGCCCGTCTTTGAGCGCCTGCAAAAGCCCCTCCTCCGTGAGCGGTTCGCACACCACGTCGAGCGGCCACGTGCGCCGCCCGTTTCTGTAACCGACGGCGCGGCTGTCGAGATATATCTTGTAGCTCGAATACGCGCAATCCTCTTTCAGCGGGCAGTCCGCGCAGCGCGCGGCGCTTTTTTCGGGCGCGTTTTCCCCGCAGAACCACGAAAGAGAGCCGAAAGAGGATACTTTCAGGCACCGTTTGCCGAGCAGCCAGTTAAAAATATCGAAATCGTGGCAGCACTTCTGCAAGATCATGGGGCTGGTTTCCTCCGCGTTTTTCCAGTTGCCGCGCACAAAGGAATGGGCCTGGTGCCAGTACCCCACGTTTTCGGCCGCCTGCACCGCCATTACGCGGCCTATCCCGCCGCGGTCGAGCAGTTCCTTGATCAACCCGTAAAACTTCGTATAGCGGAGCACGTGGCAGACGACGACCGAACGTTTCAGGCGGAGCGCCGCGCTTAGAATTTCCATCACGTCTTCCGGCGTGGTGGCGACGGGCTTTTCCAAAAGCAGGTCGTAGCCGAGCTCCATTCCCTTCACCGCGTGCGCCTTATGCTGTTTGTCTTGTGTGCAAACGAACAGCACGTCCGCCAGCTTTCCCTTTTCGAACAGCGCTTCCGCGCTGCCGAAACACATCTCTTCGCTTATGCCGAATTCCCTGCGGGCAAGTTCGGTTTTCTCCGCCGCGGGATCGGCTATCGCCGTTATCTTCATTTTTTCGGGATGCAGATGCTGATATTTCGCATACGTGTGATAGCCTCTCGCCCCCAACCCGATTATCGCAACTGTTTTCAAAATACGCCGCCTTTTTGTTTAGTAAACATATTTTCATTTTATCAAAACGATTATAACACGCATAATTCGCCTTGTCAATACGTTTTTTAAATTAAATTAATATTTTTACATTTATTTTACATTCGTTTTGTTTAGTAAACAATTTTTATAAAACTATATATAAACAGGTAAATCTTTCATACATAAAAAAAGGCCGCCCGATGAGATCGGACGGCCTTTTCGCCTGTCTATTCTTCGATCGCCGCTCTGCTCCTGTTGCAGGCCGCTATCTTTTTTCTGTTTTCTTCCGACAGTTTGTGTTTCCTGTCATAGGTAACGAGCCCGTTCTGCTCCTGTTCCACGTCGTAAAGCTGGGTATAGCAGCAGCCCGAAATCTTTTTGCAGTTCAATAGAAGTTTCGTCATCTTCACGTAACTTTCGGTGAAAGCGTCCTCGCTCGAGGAAGTATCGTACCCCCAGGCGCTTTTTTCCTGCACGCAGTCGGTAACTTCGGTCTTCGCGTTGTCCCCGATCGTCATGCCGCCGTATTCGCTTAAATTCACGGCCTCGCCCTCTTTGTAAAAACGGGTTTCCCCCTTTGCGTAAAGCTTGTCCACAAAGAGTTCGCCCTTCGTTTCCAACGCCTCCACGCGCTTTTTCAGCCCCTCGAAATTGCCGTAATCGTGGTAATCGAAAAGGTCTGTTTCCGCGCCGTGATATCCGCCCGAAACGTCCACGCACGGCCTTGCGGGATCGAGCGCCTTGGTGAAACGGTACACGATATCCACGAAACGGACGTCGCGCGTTTTGCCCGCGTCGTCGAGATCCTCCCACGTTTCGTTGAGCGGGCACCAGGTGATCACGCAGGGGTGATTGAAGTCGCGTTCCATCGCCTCCCGCCATTCCGAAAGCAGTTCGCCGAGCGCGTCGAGATCGGAATACCGCACGCCCCAGCCAGGAAACTCGCCCCACACCATGAGGCCCCGCCTGTCGCAGAGGTAGAGGAAATACGGATCGAACACTTTCTGATGCAGCCGCAGTCCGTTGAAACCGAACTCTTCCGCAATATCGAGGTCGCGCTCCATTTCCGCCGCCGACGCGGGCGTGTACACGCCGTCGGGATAATAGCCCTGCGCCAGGGCGAACCGCTGGAACACGGACTTGCCGTTGAGCAGGAACCTGCCCGCCGCGTATTCCGCGCTACGCAGGCCGAAATAACTTTCGACAACGTCTTTTCCGAACGTCAGCCGCACGTCGTACAGCCTGCCCTCGCCCGGCTCCCAAAGGTGTTTTTCGGAAAGGGCGACGCAAAGCCTGTTTTTAAAATAGGCCGTTCCCTCCGCGCTGCCGACCGGCCTGCCGCGGTAAAAGACTTCGGCTTTCACCGTTCCCCTGCCCGCCGTGATCGTTTCTATTTCCACGCGGGCGGTTGCCGCGTCGGGATAAAAACGGAAAGAGCGGATATATTCCGCGGGAGTGTATTCGAGATAAACGCTCTGCCATATCCCCGTGGTGCGCGTGTAGAAACACCCGAACGATTCCCTGCGGGGCGACTGCTTGCCGCTCGGCAGATTGAGGGAAACGTCGTCCTCCGCATAGACCGTAACTTCGTTTTCACCGTCCGTAAGAACGGCGGTTATGTCGAAGGAAAAAGGCGAATATCCGCCGCGGTGCGCGCCGACGAAAACGCCGTTTACGTATACTTTCGCCTCGAAATCCACGGCGCCGAAACAGAGCGCCACCCGCCCCGCCCGCCGTTCCGCGGGAACGGTAAAACGGCGCCTGTACCAGCATGCGCGGATAAAATCGGTGTAATGCACGCCCGAAAGTTTCGATTCGGGCGAAAAGGGCACTTCTATCGAAGACGCCAGTCTGTTATGTAAAAGGCCGCGGGCAAACCCGCTTTTTTCGTTGTCGATCTCAAATTCCCATGCGCCGTTCAGGCATTGCCAGTCCGCCCGCCTCTTCTGCGGATCGGGAAATTCCGTTCTCCTCATAAAAGTCCACCTAAATATAGTTTATGCTAATATTGTAACATATCGGCGGTAAAAGTCAACCCGTAGCCTTTCCGAAAATCGGCGATTTATCCCGCCGCAATTTTCAAATTATGGAAACGGACGGCGCCCGCAAGAGCCGCCGCCCGTTCTTTCTGCCTAATCGTTATAGCCGTAAAGCGAAGTTATCCAGAAAACGTCGCCGCCCTGCGCGCCCATGATCCTGTATATGAATTCGCCCGCGCCGACTTCGTAAACGTACTTTCCCGCCTCGTTCGTTATGTTGTTCAGCCCGCCTTCCGCATTCCGGAAAGGCAGCGTGATTTTCGTCCACTGCCCTGCGGTGAGCGGCGTATCGCCCGACCACCATGTGCCCGCCTCCGCGCTCTCCGCTTCGGTATATACGTAGAAGAACAAGCCGTCGTATCCGCTTACATCCGCAATGTTCGCCGTCTTCGTCTTCAAAGCTATCTCGCCGCCGACAGCAACGATCTTCATGGAACCGACGCCCTCATTTGCCATCAGAGGATCGTTTCCTGCGTAACTCTTCGTCGCGTCGTAGCCGAGGCTGCTGAAACTCGTCGTATAGCCGTAAGCGCCCGTGATGTTGCCGACCGAATCTTCGCTGTTTGCGGTGAATATCTGATTTTCGGGCACAACGGTTTCCCTCTCGCTGTACGCATAGAGCGAGGAAATCCAGAACGAGGAATCCGCGGCGGGCTTCATGATACGGAAGATAAATCCGTTTGCGCCCCTTTCGTAAATCTTATTTCCGTTTTCGTCCGTAATGGGGTTCAGCTCTCCGCCCGCGCTGAGGAAAGGCAGCTTTATCTTCGTCCACTGCCCCGCGGTGAGCGAAGTGTCGCCGAACCACCAGGTGCCCGCCATCGCGTTCGCAGCATCGGTATATACGTAGAAAAACAGGCCGTCGTAAGCGCTTACGTCGTTGATCAGCGGCGACGTAATCTTGAGCGCGAGTTCGCCCGCGCCCGTCGCCACGACCTTAATGCTTCCCTCGCCTTCGTCCGCCATCAGCGGATCGCCGCCGTCGTAGGACTTGCCGGGATCGTAGGAAAGCGATTTATGGTTGGCGTCGTATCCCCAGCCGTAGCCCAGCGTGGCGACGGATTCCGCGCTGTTCGCGTCGAAAACCTTGACCGAGAGCTTAGGCAGTACGTTCACCTTGACGATATATTCCTTTTCGTCGGTTTTGACCACCAGCTTGTTTTCGCCGAGCGCCAGCTTTTCCGCCTCCGCCATAGCCAGGCCCTTCTGTCCGTCCCGTTCGGTCAGCGCGAGCGCTCTGCCGTTTATATCGGCAACCGAAACGATTGCGCCCTCTATGCCGAAGGAGGCGAAATCCAACGCCGTGAATTCTTCCGAAAGATCGACGGTCGCAAAGAGCGTATCGGTCAGATCGATCGGCGCGCTCACCGTGTAATTCACTTCCGCGACCGTGCCCGTCAGCGCGGATTTCACCACGAGGGTGAATTTCGCGCCGTCCGCGACCGTGTTTTCTATCACGATCTCGCCTGCAGCCGTAACCGTTACGCCGTCCACTTCCTCTTTGAGGGAAAAGCTCAGCCACGCCGCCGTAAATTCGTCCTCTATCCTGTCCGCAAAGGCGGTCGTGCCGACGAGGATTTCCGCGTCGCCCGCAAGCCCGCCGAGCACTTCCTCAACGTGCGAAACGACGGATACGGCAACGGGGAAACCGTCGCAGTTTTTCCAGAAATCCCCGCCGAACGCGGATACGTCCTTCACGCCTTCTTTGAATGCTTCGATCGTAAGATAGCCCGCCGCGTTCACGCCGGTTACGCTCGAACCGGGCTTGTCGGAAGCCTGCCCGACGGCGCGTTCCGTGCCGATCGCGTACACGTTCTGCAAATTGTCTATCTTGCCGCTGCCGAGATGCCCCACCGCGCCGCTCGCGTACTGCACGGAAGAGATATCGTTTTTCACGTAGGCGATACAGTTTTTCACGAGCGACTTATCGCTGCCGAGCCTGCCCGCGATGAGCGCGTTCCACGCCCAGCCGGCCGCGCTCGATCCGATCTCGCCGTGCACGAACACGTTTTCTATCGTACCCTTTAAGTTAGTCGTTATGATGGCGGAACTGGTATTCACGTAAGCGTCTATAAAGGCGACGTTTTTGAATACGCCCCGTTCGCCGATCTCCATGAATATGCCGCCGTTGCCGTACGTTACCTGATTGCCGTCCAGGCGGAAATCGTAGATAACGTGGCCGCGGCCGTCGAATACGCCGTTGAAAGACTTGGAGAAATACCCGCCGTCGTCGTCCGACCACGTGCCGATCACGTCGAAATTATCCTGCGCCCCGAAACGGATATCCGCGCCGAGCACGAAATATCCCGAGGAAGTCTTGCCGTCCGCAGAAACTTCGAGATAACTTTCGAGGTTCTTGAACTCCTCCGCCGTGCGGATCACCCGCTGCACGAGGGCGTCGAACCGATATTCCACGCCCGCCAGCACCACGCTGTATCTGCGTTCGCCCATCTTCATGGAAGAGGACACGAGTTTCACGCCGCCCTCCGCATCTTCAAAAGTTATTTCGGTCTTTTCCGAAGTTATGTCGTAAATGCCCAGCACTTCGGAAAACGCCGCCTCCGCGCCGACAAGGGCGAGATCGGGCTTTTCTTCCGAAACGTCGTAAGTCGCGCCGCCGAGTTCTATCACGGGGCGGTATACCGTAACCGCTACGGTGGCGACGTCGCCGCCGTCCTCGGCGGAATAGGCCGCGCTTACGGTGGCGGTGCCCACCGATTTCGCGGTGATCAGACCGTCGGCCGTAACCGAAACGACCGCTTCGTTATCGCTCTTCCACTCGACTTTCGCGCCCTCCACGGGTTTGCCCTGTTCGGTAACGGTCGCCGTTACCCGTTTCTCGTTTACGTGCCCCTCCTGCGCGCTCGCCGCGAGTTCGAGTTCGGACTCGGAAAGCAGAACGTGAATGTCGGGCTTTACCGTTACGGAAACGAGTTCCTCCGTTTCGTAGCCCATGTAGACGGCGGAAACCTCTATCTTGGTTTCCCCTTTTCCGACGGCGGATATCACGCCGCTTTCCGTAACGGAGGCGACGGTTTCGTCGTGCGAGGCGTAGCTTACCCCGCCCTGCACGCTTTTGCCCGCGAGCGAAAGCGACGCGCTCAGATTCTGCGTGCGCCCGACGGAGAGTTCCACGTTGAGGGGCGAAACGGTCAGAACGGGCGTTTCGCTCACTTCCAGAACGGTTACGTCGCAGGTCGCCGAGGCCTTGCCCGCCGAGGCCGTAACGACGGCTTTGCCCGTCCCGCGCGGGCTGAGCGTTCCGCCCGTTACCACGACGACGGCCTCGTCCGAACTCGTCCACGTTACGTCGGCGGCGTCCGCCCCCGTAACGGTAAGAACGGTTTCCTCAAATCTGCCGAGGCTCACCGAGCCGCGGTCGAGTTCGAGCTTCGTTTCCGCACAGCCGACGAGTCCCATGCAGAAGAACGCGGCAAACGCGGCGCACAGAAGCGCCAAAACTTTTTTCTTCATAACATCCTCCCTTATTTTATCAGATATTCCAACTGCTCCAAAGCTCGGAAAGGCTGCCCTGCTCCGAGAAGTTGGTTATTCCCAGTCTTTCTGCGTCGTCTTTGAATTCGTTCATCAAAGCGAGGCGTTCGCTCTGCGGATAGGTATTCGCGTAGAGCTGCAGATCCATGTAGCGGACGAATATGCTTTCGAGGCAGATGCGGTCGCAGACCGTATCGTAAGCCGCTTCGTCCGTTTCTTTCAGCCCTTCGACGGCGGCGTACGCCTCGTCGACGAGTTTCTGCCAGCTGCGCAGAAGTCCGCTCGGAAAATATTCGCGTTTTTCTATTTCGGCGTACACGCTGTGCGCCATGTTGGTATTCTCCGCAAGGTACGCGTACCAGGTGCGGATCTGATCGTACAGTTCCCGCATCGGCTCCGCCGCGCCCTTGAAATAGTTGGCGAACCAGTCGTCGGTGAGTTCTTCCATATCGGCGTTGACGTTCCATTGCAGTTTGGCGTTGAGATAATTTTTCAGCACGCTGAATCCCGTGGAGGCGCCGTTGTTGAACTGCCCCTGGTCGTAGATGTAATAGGCGTTGCACTCCTTCGCAAGGCGGTAGACCGACTGCATGGATTCGAAACTGTTGAAAAAGGCGAGATAATGATAGAAGTTGGTCGAATACGTCCACAGATAATATTTATCGGTGATGCACGTCCACGCCTTCATGGTATTGTAGAGCGCGGTGTTTTCCGCGGAATACGCGCTTTCGTTGTAGTCCGCGAAGATTGGCGCGTAAAACACGTTGACGTATTCGTCGCACACCACGCTGTCGTCTATCGGCTCGTATTCGCCGTCGGCATTCAGTTTTGCAGGCGCCTGTTCGGTCTTGTGATAGGCGAAAAAGCATATCCTCACGATCCTGTCCGAATGTTGTTCGTCTTTAAGCCAAGCCTTGATGTCCCTGCTGACTTCGTTGGCGAACTTGATCATCACCGCGGAATCGGTGCCGTATTTTTCGTAGGAGGCAGCGCAGTCCTCGCAGGTACACCACGTGTTGGCGTCCTCCTGCGTGATGGTAACGTTGTCGTATTCGGGGTGTTCGAGCAGTTCCTTTTTGAGCTGCTCCGTAAGATACAGCCGCATTTCGTCGTTGGAATAGCAAAGCTGCCTGCCGTCGCCGCTGAACCAGTCGGGATGTTCGTCGATAAGGCTCTCGTCCACATAGTCGAAGGAGTTGTGCCACAGGCTGTTGTTCGGCCCGACGGGCAGCCAGATCTCCGTCTTGTTCATCATGCGCATACGGTAAGTGTAGGAAGAGTCGAATTCGAACACGCCGTAATTGCCCACGCGGAGCGCGATGTCCGGCACGTCTTTCACGCGGAAATCGGGCAGTTTAAGCGACTGCGCGCGTTGGTAGACGATCTCGTCCTGCGCGTAAATTTCCCAGCCGACGGAATGGCGCAGAAATTCGTAGACCGCATAAAGCGAACCGTAGTCCCCGCCGCCGACCATGAACACACTACGCCCCTCGGTATCTATGCGGTAGCCCGAAACGGTGTATTCCGCCTCGGCCGCCGCGACGCCCGCGCTTTCGGCGAGCGAGGTGTTTCCCAGGGAAAGGTATTTCGAAGCCGCAGAATAGCTCTTGCCCGCGTCCGTTTCCACCGCGAAGGAGGCGCCCGTCGCCTCTCCGAGAAAATACTGCAGTTCGCCCGCGGCGAATTCAATGATCTCGCCCGCGTCATCGGGCACCACGATCACGTAATCGGTGGCGCCGTCTTTGACGAGATCGTACTCGGTCGCACCCACTTCGAAGTCGTGCACGCCGTCCTCCACGTCGGGGACGGAGGGCGGCACGAGGGTGTTTTCGGGTTTCGGCTTGTTACAGCCCGCAAAGACGAGAAAGGCTCCCGAAAGCATAACGCAGAATAATTTTTTGATGGAATATTTTTTCATCTCCGTCCTCCCTTCACGCCGCAACGATCTCGCGGCTCAGCATGGTGAAGTTCCCCTCTTCGTCCCAGCAGATATAGCGCACGGCGAAAACGCCCGCTCTGTCCGCCACAAAGGAATTTCCGTTCATCTGTTCTATCGTGCCGTCGGGCAGCACGAGATACATATATACCGCGAGCGAATCCGCGGCGGTAACGTTGTCGCTCGCCTTCGCGTAAGGCACGACAACGACGTCGCCGACCTCGGCGGACGCAGGCATTTTGCCGTCCAGTTCGAGCACGGGCGCCACATTGTCCGTTACGCGGACATAAAGTTCGGACGTAAGCGAACGCCCCGCAGTATCCTCCGCCGTATACTGCGCGTTGTATACGCCGTACTCCGTCAGTTCTATCTCGTAGCTCTTCGTCGGGTCGGCGTTTTCCAGCGCGGTGCCGTCTTTCGCCGTAACGATCTTGCCCGACGGCGTTTTCACCGTGAGGGTGAACTTCACTTCGGGATCGAGCACGTCGTAGGCGAGCGCGGGGCGCAGGATATACGTTTCGCCGATCTCGCGGCGCGCGGAATCTTCGGGCAGCTGTATGTTCGGCTTGATGGCGTCCCGTCCGATGGAAGTGATCGGCTGTCCGCACACGTTTTTCATGTCTATCGCCGCCGCGCCGCTCACGCCGCGCCAAACGAGCGTAAGCCACACCCTGCCGCTTTCAAAGCCGCCGAAGCCGTTCAGCTTGATCTCGACTTTGTCGTTGTCCGCATAGAGGATATTATCTTCGGCGTCGTATCTGAGCATGAAGTCGTTCACGCCGCCGCCGTTGAACCCTGCGTTCACGGTGTACGATTCGCCGCCGTTCACTTTCAAAACGCTCGTGCCAGAGGAGGAACTCCCCGTGAACGAAATCGTCAGGCGGGCGTCGGGATCGTCATAGTCTTCCAAAACGACGTCCACGCCCGTGAACCTGTTGGCGGCGGCGTTCACGTTGAATTCCAGCGTAAAGCCGTCGGCGAAGAGCGCGTTGACGAAACTCATCGAGGCGTCGTCCTTATCCGTCGTATACGTTACGTAATTTTTGATAGCAAAAGCGGAGGTGTCCGCGGAAACGAAGTATTTGGAAAGATCTATTCCGCCGCCGTCCTTCGTATCGACGACGGGCACTTCGTAGGTGCGGCTCGCCGTACCGCCGCGGGCGCTCTCGGCCAGGTAAACGACGACGGCCTTGCTGCCCGCCGCGGTGTACGTATTGTCCGCGGCCGCCGCGCCGTTCACGCTGACGGAAGCGTTTTTCACCTCCGCCGCGCCGCTCGCGTAATCGGTGAAGGCAAGCTGCGGCAGTTTATAGGTCTTGCCCGCGATGAAATATCTCGGCAGGCTGACGGAACCGTAGATAAAGGGATCGTCCCCCACTTCCGCGCGGATTTCGTAGCTCGCTACCGCTGTTCTGCCTATATAGTCGGTAACGGTGTATTCCACGGTGTACGTCCCCGCTTTCGTCGGGATAAAGGCGTTGTTTTCCACGGCGATCTCTTCCCCGTCGAACATCACCTTTACCGAGAGATCGAGCCTGCCCGTGCCGCCGCTGAGGGTTACCTCCCTGAGCGCTGCGCTCTCCCCGACAACGGCCGTCTGCACGGCGCCGCCGATCACGTTCACCGCGGGCGCGTCCGCCGAAACAACGGCGTATACATCAATCAATTTTTCCGTACGGTTGCCCGAATAATCCGTCGCCGTATACACGATGGTATACCGTCCCGTCCTGTCGGGCACGAACGCGCCGTCATAGATCGGCATGTTGTACCTGTTTTCGCTGCGATAGTTATAAAACACCTGCACGTCCGTCCTAAGTTCGCCGCAGTAGGGATCGCGCGAAACGGCGGGGAAAACAGCGTAAGGCGCGTTTTCCAGCGCGTCGGGCACGTCCGCCTCCCCGTAGCCGCCGAGGTCGACGTCTATTTCGGGCGCGCTCTCGTCATAAAAGCCGTCCCTCGAAAGGTCCTGTCCCGCAATTTGTGTGATGACGAAATTCGCGCTCGATTTCAAAAACCCGTCCGCCTCTATCTTCAGCCGCACCTCGCCCGTGGTGAAACCGCCCCACAGCGTGTCGAAAAACTGCGGGGAATCGAGGTCGGCGACGAGCGTTTGCTCCGTGTTGAACAACGCGCCGTGAATTTCGCGTTCCGCATAGTCGAAACGAATTTCAAAGGGCGCCTCGTCCACCGTCTTGCCCGAATTTAAGCCGTAATAGGAAAAATTGAACGCATAGCCGAAATTGTTCGACTGGTGCAGTTTGTTCCAGCCCCATTCGTATCCCGTCATCGGCTGGCCGCTGCCCGCCGCCATCATGTAGGACACGGGGTGATTGACGCCCTCTTCCGAAGAACGCGCCGTTACGGTAACGGTGTTTTTTTCGTCGTAAACGTCGGTGAGCGTTACCTTGATGAGCTTGAAGTCGCGCGAACCGATATTTTCGGGCGTGAGGAACAGCGAAAGAAGAACGTCGTCCTTCGTCATTTCGGAAAGATCGATCACCTCGTTGTATTCGAAGGCCGCCCCTGCGGTTAGGCTGACCACCAGCCCCTTTTCTTCGGGCGCGTAGGCGTGCGCCCCGTAGGATACCGAGGAAGCGTCCTTCGTAACGGTATAAAGATCGTCCAGCACGTCGAAGATCTTTTCTTCGCGGACGGTCTTTCCGCCGATCTTGGCGCTGTATACCGCCTTATATCTGCCCGCCTCCTCGAACACGATCTTATTTTCCGACGAACGCGTGCCGTCGGGAAGATAGAGCGCGCCTGACGCGGGATATTCTCTGCCCTCATGCGTTACCGTTCCTTCGGGCAGGGTGAAACTGTCCCCAACGCGGTATTCTTCCTGCAAGCCGCCGTCCGCACGCACGGGACGCGCCGCGAACAGGCAGACGGCCGCCGCCGCAAAAAACAGGACGGTGAACGCAGCCAGAAGTATTTTTCTTACGGTTTTACTCATCTGATTCTCCTTATTTTGATTATTCCTTGATCCCGCCCATCGTGATGTTGCCGAGCAGCCTGTTGTGGAAAATGAGGAACACGACGAGAATGGGAAGCAGAACGAGCATGCAGCCCGCGAGTTTCGCGGGGGTGAACGACATTTCCCCCGTGGTCATGTTCTGCAGTTTGTACAGGCCGTAGGCGGCCGTCGGAAAGCCGGGCAGATAGACCATGGGCGTGAGGTAATCGTTCCAGTGTTCTATGAATTTGAGCAGCAGAATGGTCGTAAACGTGGTGCGAATAAGCGGCAGCGCGACGTTTATCATGATCCTGAAATTGCCGGCGCCGTCCACCTTCGCCGCCTCGGCATAGGCCGCGGGCATGTTTTTGAACGCCGCGAAAAACACCAGGAAATAAAGCCCCAGAAAATTCGCCTTCATCAGCCACAACCCCGGTATGCTGTCGTAGATACCCAGCGTCTTCGCCATCTGGATTTCCGACGGGAGGTTGCCGACGATGGGCAGAGCCATCGTAACGATGACCGCGGTGTAAATCACCTTGGAAAACCTGTATTTATACCGCGCTGCAGCGTAAGCCGCGATACAGGGCACCAGGGTGGAAAAGAAGGCCGCGCCCACGCTGTAAAGCACCGAGTAGGCGAACATCTCCCCCAAAAGCACGTCGTACGAGCCGCCCGTGGAAAGCGAAACGGGAACTTTCAGGTACTTGAAAGCGTTGACGTAGTGTTCGAGCACCCACTTTTTCGGAAAGCCGAACATATCGTAGTAAAAATCGCCCGACGTCTTGAACGAATTGAGGAACGCCCATACGTAGATATAGATCACCGACGCCGCGTACAGCGCCAGTATGATAAACAGAACGACGCCGAACGGCGTGATTTTGAATTTTCCCTTTGTCTTTTCTCCGTGCATCGCTCCCTCCTCTAATCGGCGCTCGGGCCGAATTTTTCCAGAAGAAACCGCGCGCCCAGCGTGAGCGGCACGGCGATGAACGTGAGCACCACGCCCATGGCCGCCAAAAACGGATACTGGATAAGATTTGCGGTGTTTGCCGTCCGCGCGAACAGATAGTAACCGATGGTTACGATCTCCGGTTCGGCGGTGTCGCCGTAAAAGGTGTACAGGTTGAACTGGTTTACGAAAATCTGCGCCACCCCGACCACCAGAAAGGTAACGACCGTGGGCCAGATGAGCGGCAGCGTGATGCTGAAAAACTCCCTGACCGAGGAAGCGCCTTCGAGCTTTGCCGCCTCCACCACGGAATCCGAAATCCCGCTCATGGCGCCCGAATACATCAGAATGCCCGTGCCGAAGCCCACCCATACGCTGAAAAAGAGCAGCGTGCCGAACACCGTTTTCGGATCGGACAAAAGCCCGTTCATCTCCGCCCCGAACAGCTTTTTCGCGATATCGGGTATCACGAGTTCGGTAAAGTTGCGGAAGATCATGACCATGACGACGGCGGAAATAATGGACGGCACGAATAAAATGACCTTGAAAAATCCGTGGCCGAACATCTTTTTATAGATGTAAAAGGAAAAGAACAGCGCCAAAGGCGTTCCGACGATAAGCCCCGTGAAATACACGATAAAGGTGTTTTTCCATGCGTAGGAAAATTCCTTGCTGCCGAACACCCTGAAAACCTCCGCCAGATTTTCCAGCCCGCTCCAACGGAAGGCGCCGCTCACCCCGTCGTATTCCTTGAAAGTCAGCAGTATGGAATTGAGGTTGACGCCTAAATAAAACACGCAGAACTGCACCACGGGAAAGGCTAGCAGGATTATGTAAAACAGCATATCCCGCGCCTTTACCGACGCGACCGAACTTTCCTTTTTCGGCTCTCTGTGAAGTTTTACGGAAACGCCGTAGAAAAAATCCGAAACCGATCTTCCCGTTTTGGAAAACCAGGCGGATACGCCGTTTTTACGATTGCTCTCTTTCATTCGTTTCCCCTGATCTCAGTCGAAGTAATTTTTGAAAGTGCTTTCCCACCAATCCGCGTCGTACTTCGCTACGATGCCGCCGAAATACGTGCGGGCCGTCATGTCCGTCTGATTTTTGAACACCGTGGCGGGTTTCGGATAGGTGATGCCGTTGATCTCCGCCTCATAGCGCTTGGTCATGTCGAGCATGGCGACCGCGCTCCTCCAGATCTCGTTGTCCGAATAGGGAAAGACCACCGTTCCCGTCGTATGCAGGTTGTAAAGGCTGCGGCCGTATTCGGTCATCGACGAAAGCTGTTCTTCCGACATATCGTAATCGTAGGGCTTTGTGGTGGAGGTTTCCATCGTGAACGCCGCGAGCGACTCGTCCGTATGGCAGAACTGCAAAAACTTTTTCGCAATGTCCACCTTTTCTTCGGCAATGCCCTTTCTGATAAAGCACGCCGAATAGTTGAAGTCCATCAGCACGGGCGCGCCCGCCTTCTCCGCGGAAACTTTCGGGTAGGGCAGGAAACCGAAACGGCGGTTTTCCTGAGAATACGCCTCGTTGTTGCTCTCCTGCACCATGTTTACGAATATTTCGGAAGCCTCGTTGTTCCACCAGCTGCCGTCTATGATCATGGCGATGGGCTTGTTGTCCTTTTTGCTGCGCAGATAGGCTTCTTCGCTCATCGTCTGGGTGTACGCGTCGTTGAACGAACGGGAATCGAAATATCCCCCGCGGATCAGCCGTTCGTAGAACGAAAGCGCGTAATACGCGCCCGTAGTATTGAACACTTCGTAACCGTTCCGCGAAGTGATTTCCTTCGTTCCCTCGATCGGGTTTCCGTCCCCGTCGAACCCCGTTACGTAGTTGTCGATCGTGCCGTCGAACGTATAGGATATAACGGTATTTTCATAACCGTCGTGGTCGGCGGCGAGCGCGGGCAGGAACTTATTGATGTATTCCTGGAACATGCCGGCATAGATCACGGGCGTGATGCCGTAGACCTGCATATAGTCGCAGAGCTGGAAAAATTCTTCGTAGGTGGCGGGCAGGCCGTCGTCGCAGGTATGTTTTCCGTAATCATAGCCGTTGGCCGCGCACACCTCGCAATAAATCCCGTCGGGACCTGCGGAACGCTTGTCGCTGAGCGAAGAAACGAAGTCGCGCGTGCCGTCCGACACCGAGTCCGCAAAGTACAGCAATTCCTCTTCAAAAAGATCGATATCGTAGCTCAGCCCGTTGTAAGCTTCGTAAAACGGCAGCATATAATAATGTTTTTCGCCTCCGTCCTCTATGCCGAAGTAATCGGTCTGCTGATCGCTCATTTTGTCTTCGATGCTGCGCGTTTCGCCGTAGGCGGAGAGCGGTTCGGTAACGACGTCGGTGATGTCGAGCACCAGATCGCGCGCAACCCAGTCGTAATAATACACGCTTTCTGAAAAGAACACTTCGTCTGTCATGCCACCGACGGTGTTCATCATGGTCGTGCCGAAGTATTTGTCGCGGTCGGAATTGATCCACACCTGCACGCCCGTTTTGCCGTTGGGAAATTCGTAGTCGGCATACGCCTTTTCAAAGCGATCCTTGACTTCGTACAGCCAGCCGTCCCCGTAGCCGCCGTACAGGTTGCCCACGTACAGCTGAACGCGGTTGG
>ERZ1106932.224-NODE-224-length-20410-cov-3.887890_pt1 | contig 20410 bp, 31 predicted proteins | sample MGYA00403665_ERZ1106932 | MGnify/ENA primary metagenome ERZ1106932 (study PRJEB35170, sample SAMEA104062448) | human gut metagenome | biome: human gut; feature: human-associated habitat; material: faeces | place: Denmark | collected 2012-08-24 ... | reverse complement strand
GATGAGGTGGACAGTCTGCCGCCGATACGCCACAAAAAAAGAAGAGCCTGCCCGTGCGCCAACACGGACAAGCCCAAAGAGTGATGAGTTTCGCCGCCCATCACCACAAAAATAACATAAAACAGGAGGTTTTACAAGTGGCATTTATGCAGATCTATGACGGGCTTGAAAACCCGCCGAAACTTTTAGAGAGACACTCTGCGCAGACAGTGGGAGAGCTAGTCCGACAGGCGGATGCGCTGTCCGAAAAGGAACACGCGCAAGGTTATCCCCGCAACACCTACATCGTATATAACAACGATGGTGAGAGAGTTTATCAGAGGTGGTGAATATTTATGCAAGAAGAATTGACCGTCCGAGTGGAGCACCCGGAACTGCCCGCGATCCGGTGGAATGAAGCTGAGGTGCAGCAGAATCTGACCGAGATGCTGGCCGCCTACACCGGCCGCTTCTACACCCCGGAAACTATCAAGGATGCCAAGGCCGACCGCGCCGCCGTGAACAAGCTGGACAAGCAGCTCAGCGATGCTGCCCGCAGCGCCAAGGCTTTTTACATGAAGCCGTTGGAAGAGTTCTTGCAGAGCGCCAAGCAGATGCAGGGTCAGTGCAAGGCTGTCTCCGGTGCCATTGACCAGCAGGTCAAGGCGGTGGAGGAAGCCGAGCGGCAGGATAAGCAGGATGCGCTGCGGGCTGTTTATGCCGACTGCATCGGAGAACTGCGGGAGATGATCCCATTTGACCGCCTGCTGGTGCCCCAGTGGCTCAACAAGACCTATGATCTGGCAAAGGCCAGCCGGGAGCTGCGCAAGAGCGTGGAGACTCGGCGGGAGGAGCTGCGTCTGATCCGGGAGAACTGCGGCGAGGATGCCGAAGCTTGCACCACGGAGTATCTGCGTGAACTGAATCTGAACGCCGCCCTTGTGGAGCACAGCCGCCGCCAGAATGCCCGGGACGCCCAGCGCCGCGCAGAAGCCGAGAGAATGGCCGCAGAGCGGGCGCAGTCCACCGCTCCGGTCATTATCCCTCCGACCGAAGAAGAACGCCAGATCAAGGCAGAGGCCGCGCAGGAAGCGCAGACCAACGCCTTTATCACCGCTTCCGGACGGCTGGACTGTGAAGTGCTGCAGCGTTTTGCAGAGCCTGCACAGTCGGAAGCCCCTGCCCGCAAGCAGTATCGTTTCTGGGTAGAGTTCACCCGCGAGGACATCGCATGGTTCAAGCAGGGAGCCGCAGAGCGCGGTTTCCGCTATGGTTCTATCAAATAATTTTGGAGGTATTTACTTATGGCACTCACTCGTTCCGGCGCACCCGCGCCTACTTCGTCCGTTTCCAACGCACAGGCTTCGGCAAACCGTTCCATTCAGAATGCCAACCGTGCAGGCAGCGCCGCTATGCAGGCCGCGTCTCCGTCCGTGCCTGTGGAGATCACCGGTGCCGATGGTCAGCACTTCACCGTGAGCTTTGGAGACGTGCGCAATTTCATTTGCCCCAAGGCTACTGACGCCGAATGCAAGATTTTTTTGGAGACCTGCAAGCAGTATCACCTGAACCCTTTCACCAAGGAAGCCTATCTGATTCACTACGACAACAAGAACGAGGATACCGCAAGCACCATCGTGCTGGGCAAGAACTGCTATATGCAGATGGCTGAGCGTCACCCTGCTTATGATGGTTTTGAAGCCGGTGTGATCGTCCTGACCGCAGATGGCCAGCTGCTGAACCGTGAGGGATCTATTGTCTATGATGGAGACGGCGGCGAGACCCTTCTCGGCGGCTGGGCGAAGGTCTACCGTAAGGACCGCACCCGTGCCAGCTACGAGGAAGTCAAGCTCAGCGAGTATGACACCGGCAAATCCCTCTGGAACGGCAAAAAGGCTACCATGATCCGCAAGGTGGCTTTGGTGCACGCCCTGCGTGAAGCGTTCCCGTCCACCTTTGGAGCTTTGTACGATGAGAGCGAGGTGCGTGTGGACGCTGAAAGCACCGCCCGCGAGGTGCCGCCCGAAGAGCTTCCGGTGCTGGATCCTTTCGCAGGCTCCCACCGCCACCGCAAGACGGCAGGCACGCTGATCCCCGCTCCGGAAGCGCCTGCGGAAGAACCGCCCGCCGATGATCCGTTTGGCGGTGATGATGCATGATCGTCCAGACCAAGAACGGCATCATGCTGCACGGCGAGATTGCCAAAGACCCGGTGCTTCGGGATGCCGGTCAAAAACGGGTGCTGAAGTTTGACCTGAAGGCCAGCCGCACACAGGATGAATCCGGCAAATGGCAGAGCTTCTTTGTGGGCGTGAACCTCTGGCACGGCATCGACCAGTGGGATGGGATGCTGCAGAAAGGCGATCAGGTCACGGTTTTTGCTCAAAAGCTGAAAGAGCGGGAGTATAACGGCAAGATCTACTACGATGTGGACGCGGATGATGTTCAGCCCGGCGGGCTGGTGACATTCCGCTGGCTGCAGCAGATGATCGACCTGATGGCACAGCCAGGCCCGCCGCTGGAACCTGCAGAACCGGCAGCAGAACCGGAAGGCCTGCAGGGTGCGCAGATGTACCCCGGTGAAAGCCTTGCAGACTACGCGCCGCACAGCACCAGCTCTCCGGAAGCGGCCACTTCTGCTGAGTATGACCCCATTAACGAAGACGCAGAAGATCTTCCCTTCTGATCTTGCAAGCTGTGCTATCCGGCTATACGGGCGGGCAAAGGAGGTGAGCAAGTGGCAAAAGAAGAAAAAAAGTCGTTTGTAGCGTATCTGGATTGGTTCGACGCGCTGGAAGAGTACACGGATGCCGAAGTAGGACAGCTAATGCGGGCTTTGGCAAAGTACGTCCGAACAGGCGAAAAACCAACATTTTCCGACCGTGGAATGCGCGGAAATTTCCGATTCATGTGCAATGGCGTGGATTCGGCTGCAGAAAAGTACGAGAACGTCAAGCAAAAGCGCCGGGAAGCCGGAAAAGCCCGTGCTGCTCAAATGCAAGCAAAATCAGCAAATGCTAGCACATGCTACCAAGTGCAAGCAAGTGGTAACTATAATGATACTGTTACTGGAACTGGAACTGTTACTGGAACTGGAACTGTTACTGGAACTGGAACTGTTACTGGAACTGTTATATCCCCTAACGGGGATATATATAATAGCGCCGCCCCCGCCGCCGTTGACGTAGAACTTTCAAAAATCGTCCAGCATTATCAGCAGGCCGTTGGGGACTTCCCACGCTCTGCACTGGACAAGCTGCAGAAGTGGCGGCAGGAGTACAGCACAGAGATGATCCTGTTGGCGATTGACAAGGCCACAGAAGCCGGAAAGCGCTCGTGGAACTACATCAACGGCATATTGTCCGGCTGGAAACGGGACGGCCTGCGTACGCCGGGAGACGTGGAAGCCAACGAACAAAGCCGACAAGCCAGGCCGCGAGGCAAGCAGCCAACCGAAACCGTAGACGACCAGCTTGCCCGGGTGCTGGCGAAGATGGACAGAGAAAGAGGGCTTGAGACATGACGCGGGAAGACGTGGCAAAGCTGATCCGCATGAATTTTGTGCTGTACAAGCTGGGTTCCAAGCCGCTGACCGATGAGGAGATGCAGACCACCATTGACGTGTGGACGTACCAGTTTGGCGACTATGACGGCGATACTGTCAAGCGGGCTTTTTTGGCGGCAAACCGGGTATGCTTTTATCCGGTCACGGTGGCCGACATCTTCAAGCAGCTTTCCCAGTGTCTTGACCCGTCCGCTGAATGGGACGCTCTGGCTGTAGCGGCACGCAAGGCACAGACATTTTTGAGCTGGCGCAAGTTCCCGATGGTGATCGGCATTGACGAAAAGGGCGGGCTGCTGCGTAGTGACGGGCAGAAAGAGCTGAAAGCCCTGTATGACCAACTTCCCCCGGCAGCAAAATCCTATGCCGGGAGCGTGGGAGGGCTTGCAGAGCTGGCTGAAATGCCAGACCTTACATACCGCCGTGCCGAGTTTTTGAAGCAGGCGCAGGCAGATATCACCACCGCCCCGCGTGAAGCTGCAAGGCTGCGGGCAAGCGAACCGACAAGGAAGGAGATTGAAGGATGAAGGCTTTTGAACCCCGTTTTCACTGCCCCGACCGGCACCCGATCTGTCACGACAGCTGCCCGAAGTACGCCGAGTACAAGCGCCAGCTGAAAGCGCAGCGCATCTACACCAACGGGAACCACGCGGCGGAACGGATCAGCCGCAACGATTTCGACAAAGAAGGATGGATGGGAGGAAGAAAACGGTGAAAGTTCTGATTGCCTGCGAGGAATCGCAGGAAGTGTGCAAGGCGTTTCGGGCAAAAGGCCACGAAGCCTACTCGTGCGATGTACAGGAGCCATCTGGTGGGCATCCCGAATGGCACATCCTCGGCGACGCCCTCAAGGCTCTTGAGGGGGGGGCAAGTCGTGACGATGGACGGAGTAACGCATGACATTGGCAAGTGGGACTTGCTCATTGCACACCCTCCCTGCACATACCTGAGCAACGCAGCAACACGCTCATTCAGCTTGCGTGTCACCCCGGCGGAAAAGATTGTTGCCCGGTGGGCGGAGCGTGTAAAAGCCGCAATTTTCTTTATGCAGTTCATGCTGGCAGATGTCCCCAAGATTGCAGTCGAGAACCCTGTAGGCATCATGAACACGGCGTACAGGAAAGCCGACCAGATCATTCATCCGTACTACTTTGCCGAAAACGAAGCGGACACGGAAAACTATCACACAAAGCGCACTTGTCTTTGGCTGAAAAACCTGCCGCCTCTGGGACGGAAAAGCAACTTTCCGCCGCCAGAACCCGTGTACGTCTCAAATGGGGAAAGGCGCAAGAAAATCAGCTGGTGCGAAGGCATACGCAACACGCACAACGGTCAAGAGGGCCGGGCAAAAGCCAGAAGCAAAACCGCACCAGGAATTGCAAAAGCCATGGCTGAACAATGGGGGTGATAAAATGAAGCCGAAAACGAAATCCGAGCTGATGGCCGAGTGGGTCAGCCAGCCCGACCAGCTCAAAAGAGAGCGGGAAGTCAAGGCCATCCGCAAGGCGATGGACGATGCCCGCGCCGTGATTCAGGACGGTCTGACCCGGTACGTCAAGAAAAAGACCAAAGCCCGCAGCATGGCAAAGGCTGAAGCTGACCCATTTGCTGAGCTGGAAGGCTGGGAAAGCATGGAGCAGATCCAGGATGCCTACGGATACGGTGAAATCACCGCCGACAGGCGGGACAAACTCACCGACCTGTGGGAAGCCCAGGAAGCTGCCAGGAACAGCCGCAAGGGCGCGGACAAGTATCATGATCTTGTGACGGAGATGCTGGAAACGGCCATCCGCCGTGTGGGCAATGAGTACGCAGATATGCTGTTTGAGTATGACCAGCAGCGCAGGGAAGCTGAAAAGCAGTGCGAGCAGCTGGCAATGGAAGGGATGATGAAAAAATGAGCAGTTCCGTAGAATATGCAAAGTCCGAACTAGCCCGCATCTCAAAAGATGGAGACGGGATGCAAGACACAATCAACAAGAACATCATTGACATTGTTGAACTTTTCGCAAGTCAAGGACATAGCGGATTTACCGCTGGATATACAATGTCTATTCTGGAGCGACTTTTGCGTTTCAAGCCGATTACTCCGCTTACTGGCGAAGATGATGAATGGACTAATGTGTCGGACGAAATGGGGCGAAGATGTTTCCAAAATAAACGATGCTCAAGCGTGTTCAAGACCACTGATGCACAAGGTAACACGATTGAGGTACACGACATTGACGCAATCGCTTATTCCGACAACGGTGGCCTTACATGGTTTACAAGTAGCCGCTTTCGCCAAAACGTGACGTTCCCCTATGAGCCACCTACGCACCCGGAAAAAATCTATATCGAATACACGGAAGATGTTCCGCTTGGCTGGACTAGCGACAAGTATGAGATTATCACTGACGACAAGGAACGTATCAAAGCGTTGAGAACTAAGATGCAGAAGAAGCTTAATAAAGCTGAGGAGTCATCATGCACCTGACCCTCTACGGCAACCCGGTCACCAAGAAAAACAGCCAGCGCATCCTGTACAAGTTCACAAAGTTCGGCAGAAAGACCCCATTCATAGCCCCCAGCAAGGCCTACGTGGATTATGAGACGGACTGCCTACGGCAAATTAAAAGGCCGCGCAGCCCCATCTCTGCCCGCGTAAACGTGAGGTGCGTGTACTACATGAAAACCGCCCACCGGGTCGATCTGGCGAACCTCATCGAGGCTACAACGGACATTCCGGTGAAAGCCAGCGTGCTGGAGGACGACAACAGCAAGATCGTCGCCGCCCACGATGGCAGCCGGGTGGAGCTTGACCGGAAGAACCCAAGGGCGGAAATTGAGATTGAAAGAATGGAGGAGTAAAATGCTTGATATGCTATTTGAAGCTGCAAGCACACTGTTCATGGCAACACTTGCAGGGCTTTTCATCTGGTTTGTTCTTAGCGATGGCAACCCAATTGAATATTTCAAGCGGTGGCTCGACCGAAACAAACCTTGCCTTTGCGACCGGTGCGTATTCTTAAAGCAAAAATTTGGGGCGTCAGAATCCGGATATCACTATATCTGCCGGAGCGGTGACAAAGACGAAGGATACATAAATCCGCCCGAATATTGCTACGATTTTGAAGAAAGGAGCAACAATGACCCCCACATGGATACCTGACACTGACACGACGAAGCCGGCCGGAACCGATTACCGCGCCGTTAAGGCGTGGCTGAACCGCTACCGCGAAGCAGAGAAAAGATACTACTTGCTGTCTGACCGTCTGGCCGAAGCGCAGGAGGCCACCCGGCACATTACCCAGAGCCTCAGCGCGGCCCCCGGCGGCAGCAAAGATGGCCAGAGCCTTGCCCGGGCGGTGGAACGCGAGGAGGAAGCTGAACGCCGTGCTTATGAGCAAAGAGCGGTCTGCGACAGGCTGTTCCTCGAGATCAGAAACGCGCTCGGTCAGATCCAGAACGAAAAAGCATACACGGTGCTGTACAAGTACTATCTCGATTGCCTCACGTGGGACAGGGTCGCAAAAGATATGAATTACTCTCTACGCATGGTCTATGTCTTGCGGCGCAAAGCAATGGAGGAGCTGAGCCTTTAAAAACATTGCACTGTCATTACATTGCGGTTTCACTATCGCATGGTGTAAAATTATATCATCGGAAAAGCCAAAAGGCAAACCGATGCACGCAGCCTCCGAAACGTGTCCCTTCTTGGCATTTTCCTCCTTTTCTGCTTGCAGGTACCGGGCTTTGCTCTCTTCACGTTTCGCGGGCTGCTTCTATGCGATACACTGACACAAAGGCAGCCTGCCGCTCATGAGAGACAGGAGGCGGTTCGATTCCGCCGTATCGCACCGTATGGCGCATGGACTAGACAACCCGCAAGGCCGCACGTGCAACCTCCCGTGCCAAGAAAAGGCCTTAGAATCCTTGCCAAGGTGTAGCTTTCCTGACAGGATGTGCGCCAACCAACAGCCCCGGCGGCGAACCGGAGCTGTTTTTATATGGCCGCCTGAGCGCAGTTTGGAGCGCGGCGCGTGTGTGTAGACACGGCTGGTTCGATTCCAAGGGCGGCTTTTATACTCCGGTAGCTCAAGTGGTAGAGCAGCGGTCTCCAAAACCGCATGTTGCAGGTTCGAGTCCTGCCGGGAGTGCTTGCGTGCCCTAGAGCGGGCCGCGCAATAGCGGGGCATCCGGCCGCGAAAGTTCCGGATGCAGCAGTGCCCACCGTTTGACGCATGTCCAACGAACTGAATGCGCGGGCGCTGCTTATATGCCGTCATAGCTCAATTGGAAGAGCGCCGCCCATTTAAGGCGGGACAACGTTGGTGACACCACGGGAACATCACTGCACAGCCAACCACTGCGCACATCCATTCCGTGGGTGCTGGTTCAAATCCGGCTGGCGGCACATTCGATATTTTGACCGTTCGGATTTCCGGGCGGTTTTTCTTTTGCACGAGTTTCGAGTTTAGAGAGGTGGTGGCGGTGAGCGCAAAGCGGCTGACAGACAGACAAAAAAAGAAGATCATTGCTGACTATGTGCAGCTGCAGAGCTACACCAGAACCGCAAAGCTGAACGACGTGGCAGAAAGCACCGTGCGGAAAATCGTGAAAGATAATCCCAAGTGCGCGGATTTGTGCGCCTTAAAAAAAGAGCAGAACACGCAGGACATGCTCTCCTACTTAGGCAGCAAGCGCGGGGAAGCACAGGATCTTCTCGGGCTGTACCTTCAGGCAATGGCAGACCCGGACAAGATCGCAGAGGCAACGCTGCCGCAGCTGTCTACGGCGTTCGGCACCATCGTGGATAAGTTTGCTATGCAGGGAGACCAGAGCGGCATAGAAGCCCCGGACGATGGCCTGCTTGAGGCCCTGAGCGCTGCCGCAGACCTCAGCCCGCCGGATGACGTGGAGATGCTGCCAGAGGAAGAGGACGACCATGCGGAAAAGTAACGGTTTTCGCTGGAAAGCCCTCAGCCAGCGGCAAAAGCAGGTCTTGAGCTGGTGGACGCCGCAGAGCGCATACAGCAGCTACAACGGCATCATTGCCGATGGTGCTATCCGCTCGGGCAAGACCTTTGCCATGAGCTTTTCGTTCGTCCAGTGGGCCATGACCTGCTACAGCGGCCAGCAGTTTGCCATGTGTGGAAAGACCATTGCCAGCTTCCGGCGCAACGTGCTGGGGACGCTCAAGCAGCAGCTTGCAGCCCGTGGCTACAACGTCAAGGAGCACCGGGCCGAAAACTGCATGACCGTCAGCAAGGGCGGCAAAGTTAACGAGTTTTACTTTTTCGGCGGCAAGGACGAGAGCAGCCAAGACCTGATCCAGGGCATCACCCTTGCCGGGGCATTCTTTGACGAGGTGGCCCTGATGCCACAAAGCTTCGTCAATCAGGCCACAGCCCGCTGCTCTGTCACCGGGTCAAAGTTCTGGTTCAACTGCAACCCGGGCAGCCCGCAGCATTGGTTTTATCTCGAGTGGGTGCGGAAATGCCGTTCCCGCAAGATGATATATCTCCATTTCACGATGGACGATAATCTGTCACTTTCCGAGGACATCAAGGCTAGATACCGCAGCCAGTACAGCGGCGTTTTCTATCAGCGCTACATTCTGGGCCTGTGGACGGTGGCCGAGGGCCTTGTATATGACATGTTTGACCGCAAGAAACACGTTGTTGACGTGCTGCCGGCGCTGTCTCCAAAGAGCGCCTATGTGGCGTGCGACTTTGGTACCCAGAACGCAACGGTTTTTCTGCTGATCCAGAAACGGGCAGATACAGACTGCTGGATCGTCACCCGGGAGTACTACTACAGCGGCCGCGAACAGAAGCGGCAAAAGACCGTGGGCGAGTACGTTGCAGACCTCAAGGCGTGGCTGAACGGCCTCAAGCCGGAGAGGATCATCGTTGACCCCTCTGCCCTGCCCCTGATTACAGAGCTGCGCAAGAACGGCTTTACACAGACCCCTGCAAACAACGACGTTCTGAGCGGCATTCTGGACGTGCAGACCATGCTGCAGACCGGGCGGCTGAAGATTTACAAAGACTGCAAGCACACGCTGGAAGAGTTTGGCGTGTACGCTTGGGATCCAGATAAAGACGACACCGTGCTGAAGGTCAACGACCACTGCATGGACGCTATCCGCTACTTCGTGCGCACAAAGCGCCTTGTAAAACTGAGGGATTGATTTTGAGCACTGTATACACATTCCAGACCTTCCAGCAGGCGCAAGCCGCCGGGGAACAGCCTGATTTCATCCGGCGCTTCGTGCAGCAGCACTGCACTTCCGGGCCTTACAAGATGGCGCTGGACGCCGACCTGTACGACGCACAGAAAAACCCGGGGGCTGAACGCTTCGCGCAGGCTTACGCTTTGATGTTGAAACGTCTATCCAAAAACACCAAGCAGGACATCCTGCACCCCGATATGGTCAAGAGCAATCTTTTCCGGCGGCTCAACAAGCAGAGAGCCACCTACTCCCTCGGAAACGGCGTTGTCTTTGCGGACGATGGCGTGGACAAGGACAGGCTGGGGCAGAACTTTGACGAGCAGATCCAGAAGGCCGGATATTTCGCCCTGATCCACGGCGAGAGCTTCGGCTTCTGGAACAACGACCATCTGGTGGTTTTCAAGCTGACCGAGTTTGCCCCCCTGTACGATGAAAAGACAGGCCTTTTGCAGGCGGGTGTGCGCTTCTGGCGGCTGAATCCCGACACGGATATGCACTATATCCTGTACGAGCTGGACGGCTTCACCGAGTACACGGAAAGCAAAATCGGCAGCATGATGCAGGAGACCGTGCCAAAGCAGGCATACAAGAGCGTGACCGTCACCACACCCGGCGGCGGTCTGGAAAGCGTGGAGAGCGAAAACTACAGCGCTCTTCCCATTGTGCCGCTGTGGGGCTCAGACCTGCACCAGAGCACCCTTGTGGGCCTGAAAGCCTACATTGACAACACCGATCTGGTGATGTCCGGCTTCTGCAATGACCTGCAGGACTTTTCGCAGATTTACTGGCTGTGCGAGAACTTCAACGGCATGACCGATGACGAGCTGCAGGAGTTCCTTGTCAAGCTGAATCTGTACCACATTGCAGGCGCAGACACCAGCGAGGGCGGCAAAATCACTCCCTACACCACCGAGATCCCCGTGACGGCACGGCAGGCTCTGTTGGAGCTGCTCCACACCCGGGTGTATGAGGACTTCGGCGGTCTGGATGTGCATTGCGTCAGCGCGGACAGCACCAACGACCATCTGGATGCAGCCTATGAGCCACTGAACCAGAACGCGGACGACTTCGAGGCTCAGGTCAAGCCGTTCATCCGGCAGATCTGCGCACTGGCTGGCTTTGAGAATGCCATGCCGACATTCAACCGCAGCAAGATCACCAACACCGCCGAGCAGGTCAGCATGGTGATTTCTGAAGCGTCCATCATCGGGCAGGACATGGTCAATGGCCATGTCCATCATCGGGCAGGACATGGCCATTGACCTGCTGCCAAACCTGACCCCGGAACAAAAGGAGCAGGCCAAGACCGCGCTGATGGCAGAGAGCGCAACACGGGAGACCGTGGACGATGACACGGACGAGGAGGACAATAATGATGAGCAAAAATGAAGACTACCCGCTTGTTCAGGCTTTTATTAACGCCCTGAACGCAAAATCTCAGGGTGAAGTTGAAAAACAGGCCGAGATTATGTACGACCAAGTGTTCCGAAACCGTTATAGCGGAAGAGACAGCCATGAAGCAAACAGACCGTGACCGCATCTCTACCCGCCAACTGAACCGCCTGCGCCACCGTATCCTCCGGGTGTATGGCACTGCCCGCCGGGAGATGCAGGAGCAGCTCACCGAGTTTTTGACCAAGTACAAAGCGCTGGACGAGCGCAAGCGGGCGCAGCTGGATGCCGGCGAGATTACCGAGGATGATTACCGCATCTGGCTGCAAAATCAAGTCTTTCAGTCCGATTTGATGCACGCCAAGCTGGACGGCATCACGCAGACCTGCACCACGGCCCAAGATACGGCCTACAAGCTGGCCCGGGACGAGCAATACAATATCTTTTCCTTTGGCGCAAACTGGGCTTTCTACGAGCTTGAACAGGCCGCAGGCGTTACGTTCGGGCTGACCCTGTACAACACCGAAGCGGTCAAGCTCCTGCTGAAGGAGAACCCCCGCATGGTGCCCAACAAGCGTATCAAAAGCGAGAGCAACAAAACCTATGATGCAAAGGTATTCAACCGCTACGTCATGCAGGGCATCGTGCAGGGCAAGAGCGTCCACGACATCGCCGTGCAGGCCGTCAACGGCATGGCAGACACGGAGATCCACTGGGCTATGAACAACGCCATCACAGCCCTTACCAGCGCCCAGAACGCCGGGGCTTTGCAGCAGATGCACAACGCCCAGGCTTTGGGCATCGAGGTCAAAAAGCGCTGGAACTCCACCCACGACTACCGCACCCGTGAGATGCACCGCCTGCTTGACCAGCAGACGGCAGAGCTTGACGAGCCGTTCAAGGTCATGGGCTACGAGATTCAGCGGCCCGGCGACCCCAACGCCGCCCCGGAGATGGTCTACCACTGCCGCTGTTTGCTTTCCTCTGCACTGGGCAAGTATCCCCGGCAGAACGCACGGCAACGGGACAATGTGACCAAAGAGACCACTCCAGTCATGGATTACACCGAGTGGTATAAATCCAAGGGCGGCAAGGAAAAAGAGCAAATGTGGTGGGCGGAAGAGCGAAAACGCAGAAAGGAGAGTGTCAAGAATGAGTAAACGAGGCTCTGGCAGCTCCGTGAGAGCGGGGGGCGACTATTCAAAAACGGACTATAACGAAGCGAAAGGGGCTGGATTTTCGTCTATCGAAAGTAAGCAGATCGCGCAGGCAGTAAAGCTTGTAAGAGAAACAGAAACATACAAAAATTATGCGGAGCAAGCAGAACGGGTTCTAAACAACCCAAACTTCGCTGGTGCAAAGAATTACACGTTTGAAGGGCTAAAAAAGTCTTGGGTCGCTACAGATGCGATAGAAAGTGAAATCAGTCGTGCAGTCACGTTCCACAACATTGACACTTACCCAAAACCGGAGTTCACATCAAAACAAACAACTTTTGCAAGGAATATTATTCTTAAAGAACTTGGGATAGATAATCCGAAGCGGAACCCTGAAAATGCAGAACGAGAAAGAGCAAAAAAGTATTTTCGGGAGCATTACGACCCAAATCGAGAACAAAGAGAAATTACAAGTTCTACATACAAGCGCGCACAAAAGCGACTGCAAAAGAAAGTAGATAGCTGGTTTAAACGATGAAATTTGAATATGACATCAAATTCACCGACAACACCCCGCAGTTGCATGAAGCGCTGGACTCGTGGGCGGAGCGGGTGCTGACCATCTGGGGCATGAAGGTGCAGGACTACGCCCAGCTGCTTGTGCCTACCGGCGCAGAGAACAGCACTCATATTGAGGGTTACGTGGGCGGTGCGCTCAAGCAGAGCCTGACCTATGCCATCGACCTTGCCAAAAAGACCGTGACCGTCGGCAGCAGCCTGTTTTACAGCGTGTATGTGGAGTTGGGCACGGGCGTTCACGCCACAAACGGAAACGGGCGCAAAACGCCGTGGGTCTGGAAAGACTTCAACGGCAAGTGGCACTTTACCCGGGGCATGAAAGCCGCCAATGACGGCAAAGGATTCCTCCGCCCGGCGGTGGAAGATCACATTGACGAGCTGCGAGAGATCGCGGTGGATGAAGGAAGCAAGGAGGCTTAAACATGAGCAGAATCGAAGAGCTGGAAAGCGAGCGCGAAAACTTGCATTTGGAACAGCTCAAGCTCCAAAACAAAGCAAAAATTTGCGAAGTTCGGCAACTTGAAATTTCCAACGAAATCCGAGAGCTGAAAATTGAGGATGATAAGGAAGCAAATACACGGCTTTGCTTTGAAATTGACGATACAAGAATCAAGCTTCAGAAACTTTGTGATAAAGTTCTTGGCGAAGCAAACGTGCATGTTCATGTGACACTCATCCCGTTAAAAAACAACCTCAAATTTCAAAATTACGAATTTGACTAAAAACTTAATATCCAGCGGTTGGCGCACAGCGTCAGCCGCTTTTTTATGCCGTTTTCGCTCAATGGTAGAGCTGCTGATTTGTAACCAGCGGACGCGGGTTCGATTCCTGCAGGCGGCACCACACCGGCAGCACGTCCGGCAAATAAACCTTATTGCCAAGCATGGCAGCCCGAGCAAGGGCAGAAAGGACTATCACATGGCACTCGAACGCAAGACTCTCCGGGCGATTCTGGAAGATGAAACGACCGACACCAGCGGCAAGCTCAAGAAAATTCTGGACGTGCTGCATGAGGAAACAGACACTTTGCAGAACCAGCTCGATGAGAAGAACGCAGCCCTCGCCAAAGCCGAAAAGGACCGGGACGCAGCCAACGGCGGCAAGCAGGCCGCTGAAAAGGCACTGACCGACTACAAGGCCAAACAGACAGCAGCAGCCAGCAAGGCGGCCAAGACCGCTGCATTTAAGCAGCTGCTCAAGCAGGCGGGCGTGCTGGAAAAGTACATCGACGACATTGCCGACGACTCCAAGAAGGGCGACGAGTTCGCCGCCGGGCTGGAACTGGACGCCGATGGCAAGGTAAAAGACGCCGAAAAGCAGCTTTCCAGCATCAAAACCACTTGGGGCGGCAAAATTGCCACCACCAAAACCACCGGCGCGAAGGTGGACAACCCGCCCACAAGCTACGCCGGGACTTCTCCCGAGGATTTCAAGAAGATGAGCCTTGATGACCGCATCAAGCTCAAGAACAGTAACCCCGAGCTGTACCAGCAGCTCCGGGCAAAGTAAGAAAGTGAGGCTATTATATGGCACAGACTGGCACTTTTGGCGGCTTCGACTTTGACGTTGAGGTGTTCGGCGACTACATGGCCGAGCAGAACACCATCGACACCAGCATCGAGGCTTCCGGCATCATCAAGGACGACCCCTCTATCATGGGTCTGATCGGCGAAAAGGGCAGTGTTGCAACCATCCCGTTCTATACCGAGCTGGACGCCACGGCGGATAAGCCCCTGAACAACGACGGCAATACCGACAACACCCCCACTGAGGTCACTGGCAACAAGCAGACCACCATGCTCATCCAGCGCATGAAGGCATGGAAATCTCAGGACTTCACCAAAGAGCTGACTGGCGCAGCCCCGATGCAGCACATCGCAAATCAGGTCACACACTACTATCAGCAGGTCTGGCAGAATGTGCTTATGACCATCACGGACGCTGTGCTGTCTACCACCGATCTCAAGAAGCACATCTACGACATCACCAAGGTGGACGACGGCAAAGTTACGCCGGAATCCCTGATCTATGCGCAGGAAGCCGCTTTCGGCGACCACGCAATGAGCGAGGGCCTGCTCATCATGCATTCCACTGTCTTTGCAAAGTATCAGGCAGCAAATCTCGTTGAGTTTGAAAAGTACACCACTCCGGGCGCTCTGTCTCAGGCTTCTCCGCTGGCTCGCATCGGTGGGATGGTCGTGATCGTAAACAACGCCTTCACCTCTGCGTCCATCACCGACGCTTCCATCAACGGCGGCAAGGCCACGACTGCATATAAGACTTATGTTCTGGGCGAAGGCTCTTTTGTGGGCTGCCGTAAGACCAACTACGAGAAGCCCTACTACACCGACTACGACCCCGAGAGCAAGGCCGGTATTCAGAAGCTGTACACCAAAGAAGGTCGTGTCATTCACCCCAACGGCATGAGCTTCAAGGTGGACAACGTTGCCGGAGCGTCCCCCAACGACACCGAGCTGGGCGCAAAGGCCAACTGGGAACGCCGCATGAAGCTGGAGAACATCCGCATCGGCCAGATGCTTTCTCTGGGCTAAAAATTCGGAGGTGACTCAGCATGACTGTCCCCGAGCTGTGCGTTTACACGCACAATTTTTTTGACCGGGCGGACGACCCCATTGCCGGAGAGTTCGCCTTTGAGCCGGACACCGTGCCTGCCGGGGTAGTGCCGGGGCAGTACTTCCTCGTGTGCGGATCCATCTTCAATGACGGCGTGCACAAGGCCGGGGACGGCGATCTGACCGCCGAGACCTTCACCGGGACGGTGCAGCCCATGCGCGTGCCGCCTGACTTTGTGGCGCTGGCTGAAAAAATCGACGCATACGACAAGGCGCTCCCGGCCGGCGGCGTGTATGTGTCCCAGTCCTTTGCCGGCTGGTCTGGCACGATGGCTACAGGCGCGGACGGCTTGCCTGCAGACGGCAAGACCCGCTATAAATCCGAGATCAATCATTGGAGGAAGATGTGACATGGTCAATCCGTTCACTGCATCCACCGTGATGCAGAGCTTTACCCAAAAATACCGTTTTCAGACCCGCAGCTATGAGCCGGACGGCGTGGGCGGCTTTGTGTCCGGCTGGAAGGACGGCCCAGAGTTTGAGGCCGTGGAGCGCCACGACACCACTGTGGAAGCTCAGGTAGCAGAGCAGGCCGACACGGCATCTACCTATACCCTGCTGGTCAAGACCGGCGTGCCGCTGGCATTCCCGGACTACATCAAGCGGGTGATCGACGGCCAGACCTTCCAGATCACCAGCACAGCGGACGAAGGAAAAGCCCCGCCGGAATCCGGCATGGGGCTGCGGGCCGTAAAGTGCAAAAAGGCGGTGCTGCCTTGATGGGACCGTCTGAGAGCATCAACCGGGCGCTGAACACGTTTTTTAACGGCTTTGGCATCCCGGGCTATCTGGAAGATAACATTCCTCCTGCCGCTTCCCTGCCCTATCTGACCTACAAGCCCACCATTCCCGGCGGGTGGAACGAGTCGGCATCCTTCCACGCCCGGCTGTGGTACCCCAGCAAGGGCGGCAGAGCCCCCATCCTGCAAACCGAAGATACGATCAGCGCGGCCCTTCCAAGAGGTGGTTTGACTATCAAATGCGAGGGCGGCGCTATTCTTTTGGACAAAGAAGATAAAGATTGGGCACAGCCACTCAACAACACGCCTGAAGGGTATCTGTGCGAATACCTTATTTTTGAACTTACACGGCTTATACCGTGAGTAAAGGAGCAATATGGCAAGAAAATTTTCCAAAATTTCACAGAAAGCATTCGAGTCCATGCAGATCAATGCCGGTGTCGTGCTGAACACGTTTGACCCGACCGGCGCGACCGAGACCAAGGATGCAGACATCATCACTGCCACGACCGGCGGCATCACCGCGACCTGCAAGGCAAACTTCACCGATCTGGGCGCGGACGTGGACAACGCCAAGAAGAACACCGCAGAGCTTATGCAGATCGAAGACTACGACTGCACGCTGGCCTTTACAGCCCTGAACGTCACAACTGATGTTATCAAGCTGGCACTGGGTGCAGCGGATGTGAGTGAAAAGAAGGTCACCCCCCGCATGACGCTGGACCCGACAGCCAGCACCGGCGACTTTAAGGACATCTGGTGGGTTGGAGACACGCTGGATGGCGGTATGGTTGCAGTCCGGCTGATGAATGCACTGTCCACCGGCGGTTTGACCCTGAAGACGACCGACAAGGGCAAGGGCAACATTGCAGTCACCCTGACCGGCTGCCCCCGTCTGGGCAGTGATACCGTGCCTATGGAGTGGTACTACAGCCCCAAGGCCGCAGCATAAGGAAGAAACCGCATGAAATTTTTGACAGAGCTGCCCGATGAAGAGTTCCTGCGCCACTGCTGGCAGATCGCCGATGTGGCAGAGGAGGTCTTGGAAAAATCCAAGATCATGGAGCTGCGCAAGGTTCTGCCGGTCCTGACCGGCGATGAAACGCCGGAGGAGCTGGAGCAGAAGAAGAAGGAGCAGGCAAAAAAGAATATTCAGGCTATGGCAAAAAGCTTGCTGTTCGACAATGCTGCTGCCACCGCAAAGCTGCTTCCGCTGCTCTATGAGCCGGATGTAGATGAAAACGGAGTGGTTGAAAATATCGGCCCGTTCAAGAAGATGCGCGCGGTGAAAGAACTGCTGAACAACGATGATGTGCTGGATTTTTTGCTCTGGTGTCTGCCGTTGGTGCTGGCGGGTACAGACGCCTGATTTCTTCCATCAGCCCGGACGCGCTGCGGCTGTTTGGCAGGCCGTACATTTTGCAGCACTGCCTGAACACTTTGCGGCAAGAGCGCATCACGCTCAGCTATCAGGCGTACATGACGGACGCTCTGGCGCACCTTATAGGCGCGGAAGAGCGGTGGTACGACATGGTGGCCGGGCTTGTGGAAAACCGCCCACAGCCGCCGCAGCCGTCCGCTGATGAAGTGATAGCACGCATTAAAAATGGCTTGAACGGGGGTGATGGAACCTGAAACTTTTTGAATTGAGCGCCACCCTCGGGCTGGACGACAGCGCCTACCGGCAGGGCGTGGAAGAGGCAAAGTCTCAAACTAAGACCGCTGTCTCCACCATGATGAAGGATTATAACCGGCTGTACAGTGAAGTCATTCACCTTACGGCAGCCTATCAGAAATCACGAAAAGAGACCGGGGAAACCTCCGAAAAAACTAAGGAATTTGCCCAAAAGCTGAAAGAAGCTCAGGCCCAACTCAATACCACGGCACAGGGGCTAAGGACTGCGGAAGCGTACATGAACAGCTTTGGGGATGCCACCGGAAAAGCATCAAAAGCGAATAAAAGCCTTGCCGAAGAGCTTACCGCCTCTATAACAAAAGGAATGACGCTGTCAAACGTCATTCTAAAGGCAGGCAGTGTGGCGTTTGATGCCGCTAAAAATTTTGTACAGTCCGGCATCGAGTACAACGCCCAGATCGAGAAATACATCACCGGCTTTACCAATATGTTGGGCAGCGCGGAAGCCGCCCAGCAGGTCATGAGCCAGATCCAGGAAGACGCGGCAAAAACCCCGTTTGATGTCGAGTCCCTGACAAAGGCGAACCAGTACCTGATCTCTGCAGGCGAGAACGCTTCCTATGCCCGCAGTACCATCATGGCACTGGGTGACGCGGTCTCTGCGACCGGCGGCGGCAACGACGAGCTGAACCGCATGTCCCAGAACTTGCAGCAGATCGCCAACACCGGCAAGGCTACAACGGCCGATATCAAGCAGTTTGCTTATGCCGGCATCGACGTGTACGGCATTCTGGCCGACTACACAGGCAAGTCCACCGCCGAAGTGCAGAACATGACCATCAGTTATGATCTGCTGACGCAGGCCCTGCAAGCCGCATCCGAACAGGGTGGGCGTTACTACAACAGCATGGACACCCAGAGCCAGACCATGAATGGCCGCGTGTCTACCCTGAAGGACAATGTGAAGCAGCTGGCGGGATTGCTGACCGGCGATTTATCCAGCGGTGTTGGCGTTGTGATTGACAAGCTGAATGACATGGCCGTCGCAGCGCAGGAAGCTTACAAAACGGACGGCTGGGAAGGCCTCATTTTGAAGCTGACAGGTTTGGAAGAGGTAGGCAAGCGTGTTGGGGCTACATTTGCCGGAATCGCTGCGCAAGTCAAAGCAATGGCCAGTGGCGATTTGAGCGAATGGAAAGCTTTTTTTGACCCAACGGGACAAAGCGGAACCGCCTACAAGAAGGCATACAACGAATATCTGGGAAACAAAAACGCCGGGACGAAGGATGATAGCTACTGGAAGCAATACGGCGAGCGTCTGAAAAAGCAGTACGGAATAAAAGAAACCAACAGCAGCTCTATCGTCACCACAGGCGGTGGCAGCGGCTCTTCCGGCGGCAAAAAAACTGGCTCCTCCGGATCCAGGTCCACCACTGAAACAGTCATTTCGTCCATCTCCAGCACGGCTACCACTACCGCGCAGAACGCGCTGGGCGCTGTGACTACCAGCATCCAGACCCTTACCGAAAAGGTCAAGGACAGCGCGGGCAAAATCAAAGACCGCATCACCGAGACCACCACCACCACCGGCAAGGAGATGGTGAACGGTGTCGCCACGACCTTTAAGCAGGTTGAGACCAAAGTCAACGGCACGGTCACAAAGGTCACAAAGACCTATGACGACATGTCAAAAACGCTGCTGGGCACCTTTACCAACGTCTCAGAAACCACCTTTGACGGCATCACCACAAAGGTGCAGCAGGCGGTGGAAAAGTACGCGGACGGCAGCGAGCATATCAAGAAAACCGTCACAGAGACCGGCCAGCGCATCGGCGAGAACGGTGCGGAGACCTACGAGAAGATCATCACCTACATCGATGGCATTCAAGACAAGGTGACGGAAACCTCCAACGAGATCGACAAGAGCGTAAAGGGTACCCAGAGCCGCATTGACCAGCAGCTGAGCGAGGCTTCCGGCCAGCTTGACAAGGGCATTTTCGGGCTGGTAAAGAACACCTTCAAAGACGCCAAAAATGGAGACTGGGCAAGTCTTGGGCTGGATTTTGTCAATCTGATCTGGGGCGAAGTGTCGCAGGGACAGCGTGACGTGATCTCTAAGTGGCTTGCGGACGCGGCGACTGCAGTCAATGAGGGCTACTTCAGCGGTGGCATCGGCAAGGCATTTGATATCTTTCAGAAACTTTTTACTGACGGCGGGGTAAAATCCGATATCGACGGCGTGACCAATTCGGTCAAGGCTTTTGGTGAGATCGTCAACGGCCTTGCAGGCTCCGGCGGCGTGGGCGGCGCTCTGGGCAGCATTGTGCAGGACTTTTCCGGCATGGCAGGCGGCATCACCTCTGCACTGGGCAACATCGTGTCCTTTGTGGCAGCAAACCCCGTCCTTGCCCTGATCCTGGGCGTGGGCGCAGTCGCTGGCGGCATCGGCCTTGCCATGTGGATGAACAAGAAGAACGACCAGCAGCCCGTCAGCCACTACCAGAGTCCCTTTGAC
>ERZ1106932.220-NODE-220-length-20612-cov-6.010848_pt1 | contig 20612 bp, 20 predicted proteins | sample MGYA00403665_ERZ1106932 | MGnify/ENA primary metagenome ERZ1106932 (study PRJEB35170, sample SAMEA104062448) | human gut metagenome | biome: human gut; feature: human-associated habitat; material: faeces | place: Denmark | collected 2012-08-24 ... | reverse complement strand
TACCTCCGTCGGTATGAATATATACGGGTACGGGAATAAATTTTTCTCTATCTATGAGATTGAGTACAAATACGCCCGTCAATACGGAAATTTCGTTTTCGCAGGACTTTCCGCCGAACAATACCGCTACTTTACGCATAAAAAAACACCTCCGCAAAAAGAAATTTTTTCGCTTTGGTGTTTTCCGTTTTTCAGAGGATTCGTGTTTCCGTTTTTGAGAACGTTACCGAAATCAGACTGACGATGAACGTCAAATCCGAAAAAAGCAAAACCGAATAGTAACAAACGGCAAAGTTAACAGTCAATAAGCATCGGGCAAATCGTTCAGAAACAGAACGCAGTCTCCCGCACAGAGCGTTTCGCTCAAAACATCTTTCGCCTGTTCCAGCGTGGGATATACGAAAATTTTATCCGCGTCTCCCCCCGCGTCGAGGTATCCTTTTTTAACAGCTCCTACCTGCGTATCCCCGACAAGGAGAACAAGGTCGAGTCCGCAGAGTTCTGCTCCAAGTTCGCCGTTGAGCGTTTCGTCCAAAATTCCCGTTTCGACGAGTCCGGGAGTCACGACGATTTTCCGTCCCGAAAAGCGCCTGAGCGCCGCGAGCGCTTCTCTCGCGCCGCGCGGATTGGAATTGTAGCTGTCGTCGAGAATTTTGACTCCGCCGCTCTCGATGAGCTGCAAACGGTGCGGAACGGGTTGTATCTCCCTGATTCCCCGTTCGATTTCCTCTTCCGAAAGTCCCATTTCCGCGGCGAGCAGAGCCGCCAAAGCGACATTTTCCGCGGAGCATTTTCCGAGCAACGGCACTTCGGCGCGAATAGGCTTCCTATCGGGCAAACGAAGGACAAACGAAGTACTTTCCGCGTTCAGGCAGACGTCGGACAAAAGCGAGCCGTAATCGGCATAAACGCATTTTTCTTTCCCTTCGGCGTCTCCCTGGGGAAGGCCGTCGATTTTTTCCTTCAATTCCCCGCCGCAGACGATTTTTTTCGCGGTTCCTTTCAAGATTTCACACTTTGCTTTCAGGATATTCTCTTCCGAACCGAATGTCTCGATATGCTGAGCGCAAACGCCCGTAAACGCGGCGTAATCGGGTTTTACCAGAGCGCAGAGTTCCGCAATGTCCCCTCTGTGCCGCGCGCCCATTTCCGCGATAAAGACTTCCTTTTCCGCGAAATCGGGGCTCGTCACGGTCTTGGCGATTCCGACGGGCGTATTGAAGGATTCGGGCGTCGGTATCGTCTTGTATTTTACCGACAGAAGGGAAGCAAGAATATTCTTGACGGAGGTTTTTCCGTAGCTTCCCACGACGGCCACGCGCACAATGCCGCTCTTTTCGAGTTCTTCCTTCGCTCGGCGGACGAATTTCGCGTTTCTCGGATTTTCGTACAGTCCGTCGAGAAGATTTGCAAGGCACAGAAGCCACGGAAGCAACAGGGGCATGAGCGTAAACGGCACATATGCGAACAGGGAATACAGCTCGCTTTCAAAAACCGCGGCAAGAAAATCCAGAAGCGCTATGACGATATAGGAAACGCAGGCGGTCAAAAGGATATACACACCGCTGAGCCGTTTGATTCTGCCCGTATTTTTCACGGGAATTTTGAGGGCGTACTTCCTGTCCGCAATACAAAAGAGCAGACAGAAGAGGAAGAAGGGGAAAGCCGAAACGAGCACCGCGGTCTTGGTCCCCGCAAAGGAAAAGCAGAGAGATACGAGCGCCGTAGACAAAAGCGCCAGCCCGGCCCAAAGCGCGAGGCGGTTATAATATAAATTGTCCTTTTTCTTTAACCAACGCGCGAACTTGCCGTTTTGATAACCGCATTGCTGCAAGGCTCCCAGCGATTTATAGGTCGCCACGTAAAAGAAGTACGTACACGCGATACACGCGGCTATTCTCGAAAATACGTCACTCATGACCGAAAAATTCCTCCGCAATCAAATTGAAGGAGACGGGATATTCCGCAAAAGCGAAATGCCCTCCCTCCATTCGTTTCATCTTTCCCCTTTGAAGGACGGAAAGATACGCTTCCGCCTCTTCGGGCGGGGTCGTCGTATCCCGTTCCCCTTCCACCAGTAAAACTTCGTTTTCGATTTCCGCCGCGTCGCCGCGGAGATCCTCGTTGACAATTTTTTTATAGCTCTCTTTCATGAGGGGCGAAAGGGAGCGGTATTCCCTGCTGCCGAAATGTTTTTCGGCAAACCGCGGCGCAATTTTTCTGACCAGACGATACAGCCTAACCTTCGTCCTGTATTTCGTTCCGCGTTTCAAAATTACGCCCGCAGGACCGGTGAGCAATATCTTATCGAATACCTGTCCGTCCCCTTTCGCCATTTTCACCGCTACGCGACAGCCGAAGGAATGGGCGACGACATGCGGGCGGACGACGCCTAAAAGTCCCAGCGCTTCCTTTGTCCATTCCGCATAGTCAAACACGGAAAAGGCTTCTTTCAGGGGCGCACTTTGGCCGAAGCCCGGAAAATCCAATGCCGTCACCCGATAAAAGGCGGAAAAATATTCGATTTGCGCCGTAAAACTTTCCTTGGAAGAAAGGTAGCCGTGAAAAAAAACGAGGTCTTTGCCCGTTCCCTTTTGTATAAACGAAACGTCGGAAAGCTCGATTTTCGTGCGCTTACCCTCCTTTTCGGTTTTCGTTCACAATTCCTTTTGCATGACGACCGCGTCCTCCCCGTCGGGATAGTACCTCGGCCGCACGTAAATGCCCTTGAAGCCCTCTTTCAGATACATCGTCATCGCGGGAGCATTGGAGACGCGCACTTCCAGAAGAATCACCCGCGCGCCGCGTTCCTTCGCCTCCGTTTCCAGTTTTTTGAGCAGCTTCTTTCCCACTCCGCGGCGGCGGCAGCTCTCCGCTACCGCGATATTGTCCACTTCCGCATTCTCGAACAGTACCGTCTCGCAGGCATATCCGACGATTTCTCCGTCCTCCACCGCGCACACGCCGTAAAACAATTTGGAGGAAAAGCCCTCCACGAACATTCGATACGTCCAGAGGTCGGAAAAACATTCCTTTTCCAGCTCGGAAATTTTCAGGATATCCTCAAATTTCCAGGAACGATAAGTCATGGCGTCCCTCCCCTTCCCGCGGAGGAATTTTCCTCCGCTTGACTCTTTCGGATATACAGCGCGTTCAAAGGCCCGAAATTGCGCTCGTCTCGGCTAAGAGCCGAAACCGCCCGCAAGAGCCCTTCCGCAGGATCGGACCGCATTATTTTTTCCCCCTTATCGGAGAAACTTTCCGCGCTTCGGAACGTATATCTCTCCTCCTTTGCGAGGCGCCTTGCTTCCTCAAAGGAAATATAGGCGGGCGGATAAGCAATTTTTTTGTTCTCGTCGAAACCGCAGACGTAACAATTTCCGTGCAGAGCGTCCACGAGGCACAACGGCCTTTCTCCGTCTATCGCATTATATGCCGCGACAGCGAACGAGGTGACGGGAAGCGAGGGTTTTCCCGCGGCGAGGCAAAAACCTTTGATTGTGGAAATCCCGATTCGGATTCCCGTAAACGAGCCCGCTCCGACGACGGCGGAAAAAAAATCGCAGTCGTTCAAAGATAGTTCCGCTTCGGAAAGAACTTTATCGATCTCTCCCATCAAAAGCATGGAATGTCTCATCGCGCAGTCGGGAACATACGAAACGAAGGTTTTTCCGTCCTTCGCCGCCAATACCGTCATATATTTTGAACTTGTGTCGATTGCCAGAAAGTTTTTCAATATTCTATCTCTCTCGTGTTTTCGTCGATTTTTTTAATCCGCACTCTTTTCACGCGTTCGGGAAGGAGCGGAGCAATATTGCGGCTCCATTCCACGAGACAGATTCCGCCCATATCGAAATAGTCCGCAAGGCCGAGCGCCTCCGCCTGTTCGGGAGATTCTATCCGATAACAGTCGTAATGGAACAATTTGCCGTCGTAATCGTTCATGTATGCGTAAGTGGGGCTGGTGACTTCTTCTTCGATTCCGAGCCCCTTGGCCACGCCCTTGGCGAACACCGTTTTTCCGGCGCCCATTTCGCCGTCCAAAAGCACGACGTCTCCCGCGGATAAAGTTTTTGCATATCCCGCGGCAAACGCCTCGGTCGCTTCGCGGGAATCGGATAAAAAAACTGACATACGTATATTATAATACGTACGGCGATTTTTTGCAATAATTTCGGCTTTCAAATTTTCATTTTCTTGACGAACACGGACAAGCGTTTATACAAAAGCAGCGTGATAACGGAAATTGCCGCCGTTTTGATAAGATTGAATCCGAGGATAAACCCCCATGTGTCCTCAAAAAATTTTTTCGGATCGGCAATCCCGAATACGGATAAAAGTATGTAGCGATTTGCAAGCAAAGCCACTCCCGAAGCGATGAAGCAGGCGACGAACATGGAGGGAATGACGACGATCAGTCCCTTATGGAATTTATAGACAATCGAGGGAAGAAGGATAAAGGAACACGTCATGATGATATTCGCAAGCTCTCCCACGCCGCCCGACGAGCTCACGGAAATGCGGAGAAGCTCTTTTACGATACACACGAGCACGCCTTCGACGGGCCCGAAAAGAAAGGCGATGAGCATGATAAACACGTTTCCAAAATCGAGTTTGAGCCAGTTTGCCGCCGTGGGGAAAATGGGGAACTCGAACAGGCTGACGACGAAAGAGAGAGCGGCAAACACCGCCATTAAGGCGAGGCGTTTGGCCGAAAACATCTTTTTGACGCGCTCTTTTGCGGTCGGTGCGGGAGACATTGAAACGGCGGGCGTTTCGGGTTCGGGAATTTTTTTTACGGACATAGAGAAACACTCCTTTGAAAAATATTTTAAATAAAAATATTCTCCGTAAAGCGTCGAAAACCGCCCCGAAACAAGTTTCGGGGCGGCAAAAAAACGCCTTCGACGACCGCCGTAAAACGGTCCTCTTTCTTTTCTCGTCCGGACTTTGACCGTCGGTATCGGAATTGCGCCGATTCGGGGGCGCAAAAAAACTCGCGCCCTTCGCAGACTCTACTGCCGGTGAGGAATTTCGCCTCGCCCCAAAGAATATTTTTTATTTGTCTATGATTATACTCCGCTTTCCCCGTTTTGTCAACAAATCGGAGAAAGTATTTTTTTATAAATGAGAATTTCGCAATTCCTTTATAAAATATCGTTTTCGTAAATCGGGAAGCGCGCGCAGAGCGCGGTCACTTCCGCCAAAACGTCCTTAAAACAGTCCTCTTTTTCCCTGACGACGCGGGAAATCAGATCGGCTATCTGCTCGCAATCCTTTTCCTTCATGCCGCGCGTCGTAATCGCGGGCGTTCCCACGCGGATTCCGCTGGTGACAAACGGAGACGCGGTCTCAAAGGGAATGGTATTTTTATTGACGGTGATATGCACTTTATCGAGCATGCTTTCCAATTCTTTGCCCGTCACTCCCGTACTCCTTAAATCGAGCAGCATCAAATGGTTGTCCGTTCCTCCCGAAACGAGGCGGATTCCGTTTTTCTTGAATCGTTCCGCCATCACTTCGGCGTTTTGGAGTACCTGTTTCTGATAGGCCTTAAATTCCGGAGAAAGCGCCTCTTTGAAGGCCGCCGCCTTAGCCGCGATAATGTGCATGAGCGGGCCGCCCTGCGTTCCGGGGAACACGGCCTTGTCAATTTCTCTGGCATATTTCTCCTTGCACATAATGACGCCGCCGCGGGGACCGCGCAAGGTCTTATGCGTCGTGGTCGTCACGAAATCGGCGAACGGGACGGGCGAAGGGTGCAACCCTGCCGCAACGAGCCCCGCGATATGCGCGATATCCACCATCATATATGCTCCGACTTTGTCGCAGATTTCCCGAATCCGCGCAAAGTCGATGATTCTCGGATAGGCGCTGGCGCCGGAAACGATCATTTTCGGCTTGGTTTCCAGCGCGATTTTTTCCATTTCGTCGTAGTCTATCCGCTCCGTTTCCGCCGAAACGCCGTACGGAACGATGTTGAAATATTTTCCCGAAATATTGACGGGCGAACCGTGAGTCAGATGTCCCCCGTGCGAAAGGTTCATGCCCATGATCGTATCGCCTGGAGAAAGCATGGCGAAATATACCGCAAAATTTGCCTGAGCGCCCGAATGGGGCTGAACGTTACAATGCTCGCAGCCGAAAAGTTCTTTAAGTCTGTCCCGAGCGAGATTTTCCGCCACATCGACAAATTCGCAGCCGCCGTAATAGCGCTTTCCGGGCAATCCCTCCGCATATTTATTCGTCAGATGCGAACCGGCCGCGGCCATGATCGCGGGCGAAACGATATTTTCGCTGGCAATCAGTTCGATATTGTTCTGCTGGCGTTTGAGTTCCGCGTCCATCGCGGCATACAGCTGCGGGTCGGATTGTTTGATGACGGTCATATCGATCATGGGAAACACCTCTCTTTCCTTTCTTGTCTCTATTATAGCACAACCGACTTTCTTTTGTCAACGTCGGACAAAAGAAAAAAGCGCCCGAACGGGCGCAGATTCTACGGCGTTTCGTTACGCCTTTTTCCGATTTTCTTTCATTCGTCCGTTTTGCGTACTCGTTCCGTAAATTCATAAGCTCAGAGAACGGCAAGTCCGAACACGACGGCGGCAAACAGAGCTCCTATCCAGGACAACACACCGAAAGCCACCGCAAAAAAAATTCCCGGAGATTTTCCGTTTTCTCCCGCTCGCCTTTCGAGATCTGCCTTTTTTCGAGCCGAACAGCGGAAGAAGCAAAACGCGGGGAGCAGCTCCAAGGCAAAAATAGCCGCAACGGCCGCCCAGGGAACCGATGAGCCCGTTTTTAAGGCCTCCGAAAGCGAAAAAATTCCGAAGGTCAAAATGAACAGCGCCGCAAAGGCGATACATAATTCCGACGTTTTCAGGGCCGCCTTCGCTCGGCCGATTTCCGCGGTCACCTTTTCGGAAACGGGATACGCCGCGACGCAGGCGCCGTTGTTCAAATTGATCAAAGAGACGTAACTTTTTCCCTCATAATGCGACGTCGCTTGGAGCACGGGGATAAAAAACACTTCATAGCGCCGATTGTCCAATGCGATCCGCGCGGCGCTGTCGGGGGAATAATCCGCCGCCGTGCGGCGCAATTCCCGTTCATTTTCCTTGAACGGAATCGTACCGTCTGAAAAAATTGCCTCCGGAATTTCCGCCTCTTTGACGGGAGAAACCGCTTCTTTGTTCCATTCTCTCGCTTTTATCTCCTTCGGGGCACGGAAACGAACGCATTCCAAAGGCCGACGTTCCCGATGCTCCACGGCGCCTTTCCCGCCCCAGAGATATTCTGCATCCCCCGAAAGACGATATACGGGTATGTAGCTCTTTTCAAAGGTAAAAAACGATTCTTCCGAAGCCGAAGAAAGAAAACGCCCGTCGATTCCGCGGAAGGAACGAAGCGTTTCCAAAAGTTCTTTTCTTGCGTCCTCCTCCGTCAAGAGCTCTTTCGCGAGAAAAAAATCCGAATATCCGCGAAAAACTTTCTTTTCCTCCGATTTTACTTTCATCTTACTCCTTTTCGGGCGCCGCTCCGCGGGGCGGTACGGCTCCGATGGCCTTCAAAACCGCAAACACATACGGCGCACCGTACATGTTCAATTTTTTCGGACCCGTCACGGCCGCGTCGGAACGTATTTTTTCGAACGCCTTTTCAAAAGTGCTCCTCGTCACCGAACGGCCGCGGCGGTCGGTGAACAGCTCTCCGCCCTTCACCGTATAGGTAAAAGGCAGATTTTTCGCCGTGTAAAACGTAGTGCCTTGCAGGGAAGCGATAATTTCCCACAAATTTTCGGCCGTGATCCGTCGCTCCGCCCTTTCGGGCTCCGCGGCGTTCTCAACCCCAAAAGCGGCTTCCGCTTCGTTCGGCAGGATGCTTTTTTCATTTTCTCTCATCTCATTTCTCCCGCAAAAATGCGTTTTCGGTTCTTACTTTTCAATATCTTTGCTTTCCGGCGGAGTGTGCGAAGGAAATATGACATAAAAAGTACTGCCTTTCCCCACGATGCTTTCCACTCCGAAACGGAAATTATGTTTTTCCAAAATCGTCTTTACGATAGAAAGCCCTAGCCCCGTTCCCTGCACAGGGCGCTTATGCGCCTGAGAGGAACGATAGTACCGATCCCAAATCGTAGCGATTTCCTCCGGCTTGATTCCCTTGCCCGTATCGGTCACGGAAAAGCGGATATTTCCGTCACTTTCTGTTTTCAATCGTACGCTGACCCGTTTGTCCTCTCCCGTGTAATTCACCGCGTTTCCGATAAGATTATACAGAACCTCTCCTATCTTCAAAGGATCGGCTTCCGTATATAAATCCTTTTCGATATCCGATTCAAAATGATACCCCTGCGTTTCGGAAAGGTACGCGAACTTTTCGAGGACATCGAACGTATACTCCGAAAGATCGAAAACTTCGGGCTTCAAAGCCGCGATTCCCGAACGAATCTTCGACAAATCCAAAAGATCGTTGACGAGGGAAGTCAGTCTGTCCGCTTCCTCGATAATTACCTGGGTATGCTTTGTGCGCTTTTCGGGATTATCTCCCGAAATTTCCTGAATCATGGACGCATAGGCCTTAATCATCGTCAACGGAGTCTTGAAATCGTGCGATACATTTGCGATCAATTCCTTTTGCATGCGGTCGGATTTGGAAATTTCATCCCGCGCAAAATTCAGCGTCTCGGCCAGTTCCTGCATTTCGCTGCCATACGAGCGGCCGTGAAAATCCACCGAGAAATCCCCCGCAGCCAATCGACGGGCTTTCTCCGTCATCTCCGTGATCGGATTGGTCAATACGCCCGAAATGGCGCTGGAAACCGCAAAGGAAAGAATGAGCACGAATATCGCCATCAACATTACGCGCACTTTCATCTGCGAAACGACGCTCTCTCCGAGTTCCAAAGATTTAGAGATATAAAGATATACCGGTTCGGTACCGATCTTTTCGTAAACCGCTCCATAGACAAATTCACCCGAATCGTCCTCATAAATCACGGGTTTGTCCCCGGACGATTCCAAGCGGGAAATCAGCCTGTCCATTTTCTCGGAAAAATCTATCCGTTCCGAAAAAACAGGGTCGTCCGGGTCGATTTCCTCCACGGGAAACAGCACAGTGCCTTCTTCGTTCAAAAGATATACTTCTGCATTATAAAGAGAAGCCTGATACCGAAGAAAGGCGCTGTAATTGGGACCGCGGTATTCCGTTATCGCTTTCTGAATGGCTTTTCCGTCCACGGCGAGGCTTCTCGATACTTCGTCTTTATATGTCTGTTTCAGCATCAGATTCTGCGTGACGCCGAACAATAAGACTATGACGAGCGCAAAGAGAGAAAACGCCGCCCAAAGAAGAAAGTAAATGCTGGCGTTTCCCTGTCTGCGGACGTATTTTTTCCGTTCGGATTTCCGTTTCATTCGTCACCGCCGAAATATCTCAAAAGTATGTAACGCTTTCCTGCCGCGCGGGCACTTTCCGCCGCGCGAAACAGGCGTCTTTCGCCTTTTCCGCCGCCTTTGTTTCCGCTTCCGCGCACGGGTAAAATTTACGACCTTTCGGGAGCGTAAAATCCCTCCCACTCGGTACAGCGGATATTTATACCTCGAATTTATAACCCAATCCGCGCAAAGTGACGATGAATTTCCGATATTCTTTCAGATTTCCCCTCAGCATCTTGATATGCGTGTCTACCGTGCGGTCGTCCCCGTAAAAATCGAATCCCCACACGTCATAGAGCAATTTTTCGCGCGTCAGAGCTATCCCCTTGTTGCGCACGAGATAGAATAAGAGCTCGTATTCCTTCGGCGTGAGCTCGGCCTTTTCTCCGTCCACATAGACATTCCGTCCGGCCATATCGATTTCCAGCCCCTCAAATTTATAACTCTGTTGAGACGCGTCGTTATTTTTCATGGCGCGGCGCTTGGTCACCGCATTGATACGCGCCATTACTTCTTTGGGTGAAAACGGTTTGGTAACGTAGTCGTCCGCGCCGATTTCAAAACCGAACAGCTTGTCGTATTCCTCGCCGCGGGCGGACAGCATGATCACAGGCACGTCCTTGAACTTACGGATTTCCTTGACCGCCGAAAAGCCGTCCAGCTTGGGCATCATGACGTCCATCAAAACGACGTCATAATCGTTGTCCTTGCACATCTTCACCGCCTCCATGCCGTCCGCGGCTTCAAATGCCTCATTTCCCTCGAATTCGACGTATTCTTTCAGAACACCCCGAATCATCTCTTCGTCATCGACAATTAAAATTTTCATAAGATTTTCCTTTGATGGATTTTTTTTGCTTATAGTTAAAATATACCCCGCCGACGTTAACTTTACAACAAAACGCCGTGAAAGCTGAGTGAAATTTTCACAATTATAACCTATTTTTTCGATTTTGTCAAGCAGTCCGCAAAAATCTGACGATTTCTATATCTTTTCTCGAAATTATACGAACAAATGTTTGACAAATAATCTGCAAAGTGATAGACTAATATTCAGAGGATAAAGATATGATAGACGAAGAGAGAATGAAGATTTTGACGGACGGAGCGAAATACGACGTATCCTGTTCGTCGTCGGGGTCAAGGCGGAAGAATACGAAAGACGGCTTGGGGAACGCTTCTTTGGGGGGAATCTGTCATTCGTTCACGCAGGACGGAAGATGTATTTCCCTGTTAAAAATGCTGATGACGAACGACTGCGTGTTCGACTGCAAATACTGTCCCAACCGCAGGAGCGCAGACGTACCGCGCGCGGTCGCTTCGCCCGAAGAAATGTGCGAATTGGTCATGGCCTTTTACCGCCGCAATTATATCGAAGGCTTATTCCTCTCGTCCGCCGTTTATAAATCCCCCGACTATACGATGGAGCTTTTATTGGAGACGATAAAGACGCTTCGGGAAACTTATAAATTCAACGGCTATATTCATCTCAAAGGAATCCCGCATGCGGACAAAATTCTGACCGACCGCGCGGCGGCTTACGCCGACCGCATGAGCTATAACATCGAGCTGCCGAGCGAACAGAGTCTGAAACTGTTGGCGCCGCAGAAGACAAAAGACAGCGTCTTTTCCCCCATGCGGCAATTGTGCGAAGAAAAGCGGGCATTGGCGCTCGAATACAAGCGGCGGACGGGGAAGGAAGAAAAACGGGGCGCGGGGCGCTTTCTTCCGGCCGGGCAGACGACACAGATGATCGTCGGCGCTTCTCCCGAAACGGACGGACAAATTCTCAGACTCACCGAATTCATGTATCGGAAATATGATTTGAAACGGGTATATTATTCTTCTTACGTTCCCGTCGTACACGACCCTCTTCTGCCCGACGCGGCGGCGGGGCTTCTGAGGGAACATCGTCTGTATCAAGCAGATTGGCTTTTGAGATTTTACGGGTTCACGACGGAGGAAATCGCTCCCGCGGGAGAAAATCTTCCCGCGGAATACGATCCGAAATGCGCCTGGGCGCTTCGGAACATGCAATATTTCCCCGTGGAAATCAACCGCGCGAGCGTGGAACAGCTCCTGCGAGTTCCCGGAATCGGAGCCAAAGGCGCCTATAAAATCGTCACGGCGAGAAAATACGCGAAGCTGACCTTCGAAGACTTGAAAAAAATGCGGATCGTTCTGAAACGAGCCCGCCACTTCATCACCTGCAACGGAAAATTCTGCGGTACGGAAAGTCCCGACAGAGTGCGTACACAGCTTATTTTGGCGGAACGGACGGACAGCGCGAAACAGCTCTCCATGTTCGACGCTTCTTCCCTGCCCCCTGCAAATTCTTTTTCCTTGCTCGATTCGGACATAGCACGGCTTTCTAAATCCGCGGAAGAAAGCGCGCTGATACTCTTCGCTTCCCGCGAAGATAAACAATTTCTGTTGAATTCCTCGCCCGAAACGGCGAAATCCGCCCTGACGGGAGAATTATGACTCTCCGAGCGGGACGGAAAAAAGATAAGGAGAAAAAATGCGGAATATCTATCTCACGGACGGAACGGCGGAAACGTTTTTTACGGCAGTGTTCGACGCATACAGAGACGTCGACGCTTTTCTCAGCCCTTCGCGCGCTTTACAGACGGCACTGGGAGATCGCTTTATCCCCGTACTTCCTTCAAAAGAAAAATCCGCACGGGTCGTCAAAAAAATCCGAAGTATAGATAAAAATTGTCTCTATGACCTCGACTGCGCTCTGCGTACCCCCGCGGAGGACAGAGAACGCGCCGCTTTTGCTTATATCCGCCTTTTAATCAGACACAATGCCCCCATACGCGGCATGCTGACGTTTCCCGAAGTCAGGCGAATTGCAGAGCTCTCCGATCAGGTAGGCTCGGAACGCCACAGATTGAGCGGTTTTCTTCGGTTTCAGGAGACCGACGACGGGGTTTTTTACGCGCCTTGCTCACCCGATAACGACGTCATCGATTTATTGCTGCCGCACTTTGTGGCGCGATTCAAAAACGCCCGATTTGTCATCCACGACGTCTCGCGCAAAATCGCGGGAATTTATAACGGAAACGAATGGCTCGTCTCGCCTGTGGGGACGGCAGATATCGTGCTTTCCGAAAACGAAGAATCTTTTTCCGCGCTCTGGAAAAAATACTATCATACAGTCTATATCCCCGCGCGGAAAAACACGCGGCAAATGAAAGGCTACATGCCTGTCCGATATTGGAAATTCATGCCCGAAAAACAAAATGAAGAAATCGAATTTCCCGAAAATTAATCTTCTGCCGTGTAAATTTCTATCCCCAGCAATAATCCGTACCGAAACCCAATGGAGAAAACCCTGTCGTTTTCCGCTGCGATTTCCTCCAAAAAAGCAGTTTCGTATTCGTAATATAATTTTCTTTGCGTTTCGCTAAAAGTGTTCTGTAATTGTTCATAGAGATTTTTTTCTTTTTGAGATTTGGGATTTTTATGCGGCATTTCTATTTCTCGTGTAATTTCATTATAGCGAATTGCTTTTATTACCGACAGTTTCATAACGCCAACCTCCTCTATTGTTATCCTTAATTTTTCCTTTTTGTACTCTTTACTTCCATTATACCGATTTTTTATAAAATTTGTTATGATCGGGTCAGATGGAAGAAATTTTTTTAATCTTTGTGTAATGAGGGGAATTTTCACTTATGATAAAAAAGAGCCACCGAATTCCGATAAATCGGAATTCGGTGGCTTTCATCACTCCCCTACCCTGTGCGTTTTGTTCCGAAAGGCAATTTTCAGCAAGACGTGCTCATTTCCTTAAAGATACATTTGAATGTAGAAAGGTGCTCCTCTTCGTCCATTCGGATGCGTTGGATCACTGCGGCGACCTGTTCGTTTTTTACGCGACAGAGAATTTTGGTATAGGTGTCTATCGCATATTGTTCCGCGGCGATGTCGTCGAGGATCATCTTCTGAGGATTTTTGGAATAAGAGACCGTGCGGGCAGAAAAATAATTAATCGGATAGGGCGGCAGATACGAATATACGGGAGCTGCGCCCAACTTCAAAATTAATTTCCCCAAAATTTCCAGGTGTTTCATTTCTGTAACGGCAATTTTCAACAAAATATTCGCATAGTCCTTACAGCCCATATTATCGAATAAAATGTGTTGATATATGTATTGCAGAACGGCGCAGAGTTCTCCTTCGTCGCCCGCATAGGCAGGAGAGACGATTTTCAGCGCCGCTGCGTCCTCCTCTATTCCGTCGAGCGCGGGATAAGCGATATCCAAAGCGCAGGTTTTTCCGCAATCGCAGAGACTGCCGTCGCACCCCGACGGAAGTTTAACGTCATTTTCCGCTTGGAGCGTCTCTTCCAAAATCCGAGACACGTCTTTGAGTTCCGTTTCTTTGTTGCTGTCCATAAAGCACCCCTTTTTTGCATTGTTCTGTATTATATGCCGACAGAAGCCGCTTTATGCGAATTATTCGTATTCCTCATAGCTGCGACGATTCGGATAAGAGGGCGGCGGGGGAGGATTTTGAGGAAATCCACCGTTCGGCCCCGAAGGAGAACTCGGATAACAATTGCCCGGGCTCGGAGGACAAGGCGGAGGGGTTCCGCCGCCACCGCCCCTGATCGGTTTCCGACCGCAAGGTTTCGGAGGCATATTGAAGTTGACCAAAACGACGTCATCTCCGATTTTTATGATATTTTTCATATCGATAAATTGTTCGTTCTTCCAAAATCCGAAGCCCTTCCCGCCCGGAGCCACGATTCCTATCAATCTATTTTCGGGATAACAAAACACCAGATCGCACACTTTGCCTAAGCGCCTGCCGTCGGCCGTGTTGACAACTTCTTTCGTGCGAAGTTCCGAAAAGCTCATTTCCATACGCAATTCCTCCGCATTTTCTGCTTTTATTATTTTTTGTCTTTTTTTTCGGGTTCTTTCGTTGCTATACTCTACAATATATGCAAAAAGGCGCGGCCTTGCCACAGTTCCGATAGGGAATTTTTTATCTTTGCTCATTAATTGAATAAGGCGCGGCGTGAAAACCACGCCTTTTCTCATGCCGTTTTGTTATATTCGCTTATGCAGGCAGGATTTTGTTCTTCCAATCCGTAGTCCTCTTCCTCATTTACAAAGTCCGGAAACTCCACCGCACCTATAAAATTATACACGATTTCGACTTCCTGCCTGTAATGCCCGTTCTCTTTCCGCTTTTCGTGTACGATTATCCTATCCACAAACGAGTGTATGATCTCCGGCGTCAGCTCCTTGATGTCGCTATACTTATCCACCAGCTTCATAAAGTCTCGGATTTGACTTTGACGTTCCTTGCTCTTCTTTTCGAACGCCGTTTTTAACACCTTGACCTTTTTGGTAAGTTCTTTCTGTTCGGTCTCGTAGTTCTCACTCAGTTTCAGATACCGTTCTTCCGAAAGTTTACCCACGACTTTATCTTCGTAAAGACTTTGAATAATTTTGTCCAATATCTTTATCCGTTCTTCTGCTGTAATCAACTCGCGTTGCGTTGCTTTACTTTCCCTCTTATCCTTTTCATCAGCATTATCCTGCTACAAATTATCACTTATTGCCTACCACTCCCTTAGTTATTTTGCTTACCGTTTTTGAACATATTTCCTAATGTATGTTTTTACCAAGTAGGAGATCTCTCTCTTTCCGCAGTTCTTCGTCCGTTTCAACTTTCGCCGCAACGTCTGTCCAATCGAGAACGGTAATATACCTTTCTGCCATTCCGAATAGGTTACTTTGTATGTCGGAATACGCATTGCGAAAGTCCGAATATGTCAGTTCTTCTCGCGGTGTAGGTGCGATTTGTTCTTCCGTTAAGGGGACAGGTTGTTGCTCCTCAACTTCCATGGTTTTTTGTTCGTCTTTGGCGGTAAAGGTACTGCTTCTTAACCTTTTTTCGCGGCTTGCGCTGTTCTTTCTTTTCTTGGATAAATCCATTTTCCGTTTACAAAGATTGAAATATCCTTGTATCGTTTTGTCTTCAAACTTCGGTTCTTCGTTTTCAAACATATATGCGCAGATTGCCTTTATAAACGTTCCACGCTTTTTCTTATTCATCAGTTTCATCGCATTATAGTAGGTTTCATAGAATGTGAAGTATTCGGATTGCAGGTTGTACTTCTTCGGTTTCTTTCCCGCACATTCTGTCTCTTTGACTTCTTTCAAAATATCGCTTATATTGCTCCAATAGAAGTTCTCCTTATCTGTCATTTCTCCGTCCGCAGGCTTTGTATCTGCAAACTCATACTCGCAGATATAACTCGCTTGTATCGTCCAAACCTTGCAGTATGTCCGCATACAGCTTGTAAAACGTAAATTTGTCGATTTTGTTGTTGTCCATTTTTTCCTCCTAAAATTTTTTTGTTTGCCGACGATCAAGGCTCGTCTGCTTGCCTTATTTTCTTCTTTTCCCACCTCCTTGAATTTATATTGCCCGCGTCTATCCTGTTCGGAAGTCTTTGTTCGGATAATAGGAAAGCCCGACCGCGATTTGCGGTCGGGCGATATGTCGCTTTATTCACGTGTATCCTATTACGCCGATTAGAGAGGTTTTTTCTCGATATAAAAATGCAACAAATTTTACAGACGTTTCTCCTTATAAATAAAGCATTTCAGGCTCTTTTGTTCCATTCCTTATGAATAACTGTTGCAAAACCGTACCACTTATGCAACACTTCATTCTCATTTTTCAGCGCTTTTTTGCAAATTTTCTCCCATACAGACTATACCCTAAAAATAAAGACCGTATCTATTTGCTTTTCATTTTAACATATAAAATATTTTTTATCAGTAGGTGCGAACACACCCAAAAATTCTTCTCCCGTTTCGCCTAGTATCAATAAAAAGTGAAGAAACCGACACGGCAAAAGCCGCGTCGGTTTCTCTACAAAACTCTGGAAATGTTTTATACCAAGCCTATGCGCTCGGATTTTGAACTTTATACAATTCAATAGGAAAACAGAGACCTTGGGGAAGCAGGCGGCTATGATTTCCGTTTTCGTCGGAGCAGCCGAAAAGATTGTTTCTCGTCATAACCAGCTCTATTTTCAACTTTTCCTCTATTACTTCCGTCTCTGCCCTATACGGGGGAAACGCTATTCTTTTCCCGTTCGCTATTATCAGCGCACAGGCGAGGTCTTTACTTTCCAATAAATATTTCCCATTCGGCATAGGTACGTTCAGCGTAACCCTGCCCCCATAATACGTCAAGCCCTGTAAGCAGAGATCCCCCGCTTTCAGTTTTTCGGCAAGAGGGATAACCGTATCTTTCTTTTCTCCTTTCCTTACCCCGAATTTCCCGCACAAAAATATCCCTTCTATCCCCGTCTCCTCATAGAAATCAAACGATATTTCTATCTCATTTTCTCCACTTCGGAACAACTCAAACGGAATTTCCGTTATCCGAAAACAATTATCTATTTTCGTCCGTTTCGCTTTCGATATATCCAATTTTTGTCCGTTCAGAAGTATTTGAGTATTCCTGTATTCCTCCGTCATTATCTCCGCTTCTTCGGGAATACTTTCGCAGTCAAAACGATAGACGAGAACCGCGCGGCAGTATTTTTTATCCTGTACGGGAAAATATTTCTTTTTGTACCACGGCTGTATCATTTCCCCGTGGCGCGCTTCCAGACCGAATTTTTCTCTTATTTTCCTGTCTATATTTAAGACATAATCATTTCCCTGTCTTTCGCCGTCTATGTAAAATTCCGCATTATCGAGGACAAGGAAATTCGGCTCGTCGAGGCTATAATCAAAACTTTCCGGCAACGAAACCGCTTCGATCGCTTTCTTTTCCTCCCGTAACGGTTCTTCCTTTCGGGTAAGGAATAAGACATACTCCTCGTCGCGGTCAAAGTGTTTTTTGATTTTCAAGCCCTCGTTCGTTCGAATATACTCCGCCGCGCGGTATTCTCCCGTGCGAAGGTGGATTTCCATACAATTCAGATTTGTACGAACGACAATTTCGGCATCGAAGCTTTCTTCCCTCGAACTGTTGAGGAACAATATAATTTTCTCCTCTCCCATGACCCGTTTGGAAACAATCAACCGCCGTTCCTCCGTTTCCACCTCGGTATCCCTGATATATTCATATACCCTTTCCACGTCGAAATCCGTCTTTACCGCCCCTGAAAGCTCGTCCGTAAAATCGTGCGCTTCCCCGTCCAGATAACAAGGCATTTCTCCGACCACATATACTTTTCCGCCTTCTTTTATAAATTCGTTCAACTCTTTCAGTGTCGTGGAACGGAGATTGAGATTCCCGTTCAGAATAATCTTTTTATATCCCGCTTTTCCGCAGCACAGCACCTCACCTTCCGCTTTTCCGTACTTTGCGAAAAGTCCTTCGTCTATATAGTCCACTTCCGCCCCGCGTAAAAGTAAGCCCTTATATAATTCGTAATATTCCTTTTCTATCCTCTGATATAACGGCTGCGTTGCCGCAAAATAATCTTTATACGCATATTCGTTTGTCAGTCCCCAAGTAGATTCCACGGGATTAATGATTGCCGTATCTATTGCGCTCTCCCCGAGCGTCATCAAATAATGCATCCGCGCAAAATAATCTTCTACCGTGGAAAAATCTTTATACCAGGCGGACTGATGTAATATAGACGCGGGATAATCCCGTTTTGCTTCTCCTTTCATCGTATACCACGAAAGGTGCGGACAGCGCAAAGTAACTCCCGTGGCGCTCTGCCAATCCCCCGTGTGTTTATAATCCGCAAGCCGCATCTTCCAGCCCGTTGCCGCGTACAATTCATCCAAAACAAATTTCTTTCCGAGCTGTCTCGCCGCCGAACGCACTAACGCAGGCACGTTGTACGCGTAGTTCAATTCGCAAAGATTATCCATTCCCGGATAGTCCATGTACTCGTAATACCTCATTACGCTCCCGCACATCGTCGTCTGCGACGCAAGGTTATCCTCGTGCAATACGTGCCCCGTCACCAAGAGATTATTTCTTCTGCACCACTCGTAATACGGCTTCGCAAAATTCTCTAAAAATAGTTCCTCCTCTACTTCTATAAAATCATACATCTCCTTACAAAAAGGCTCCCCTGCTTTTCCGAGCCATAACAGCGGCAGTCTGTCCTCTATCTTATATCCTTTCCGGTTCTCAAATTCCTTAAACAAGCAATAGGTATACGGAATTTCTTTCTCTTTATCTTTATCCTTTTCCTTCCTCCCAAATCCGTTCAATAAAGGTCCGCGGTGCGGCTCGTCCGTGAAAATTCCCATGATCTCTTTTCCGAATTTATCTCCGAGAGACTTCTTATATCTCTCGTGCGTCAGCTCGATAAATCTCTCCGTCGCCTCCAAATTCATTGTGTCGATATATGTATACCCGTTATAGAAGCTATCCCCCTGCATATAAATATATCGGAAAGACAATACCTTCTCCCCTTCTTCCGCTTCTTTCGGACAAGAAATCTTCCGATAACTCTTTACTCCCCGGCCCTCCGTTTCTACCGCAAACAGTCCGAGAAAATTTTCCGGCCGGATATATTTTGTCCGGTCGGTTATTTCTTCATATATCATCGATTTCGCGCGAAATTCTTTCGTCCGCGTCACTTCTCCCCCGCACGTCCCGCTAGGCCAACGGTCTTCGTCGTACAAGTATGCCTCCATTCCCTTTTCTCGCAACTTCTCCGCCGCATACCCGATCAATTCCTGCCATTCCTCAGACATATATTCCGTTTCCAAGCCCGTTCGGGAATGTAAAAACGCTCCACCGAACCCCATTTCTTTCAGACAGTTTATCTGAAATTCCAACTCCTCTTTCTCTATCTTTCCGTTCCACGCCCAAAACGGCTTTCCCCGATATTCCGCACCGGGGTTTTTCAATTCCTCGAAATCCATTCCCATATCCTTTACTCCGCTATCTCTATTCCTTTCGGGACTTTTATCTGCTTTTCTATCCGGCCCTCTCCGTCCGTTTTATATTCCACTTCTATTCTTCCGAACGGCGTCGGACAGCTTCCTTTCACGTGCTTTAATCCGCTCAAATGCGGTTCTATCCGCACTTTTCGGAACCCCGCTTCCTCCGCCTTTATCCCCAGCACCTCTTCCCTCAGGTACCCGATTACTCCCGACGACCACCCATGGCAGAGACTATGACGGAAACCTTTGTAACAAAACGCCCCGTAATCTCCGTGCACGTCCTTTTCTCCTTCTTTCGGTTGTTCGTCTATCCTCGACGCGCCTTCCTGCCATTTCACGTCAAAATCTTCCCAAAATGTCGTCGCTCCAAGATTCAACATTCCTCCGTAATACTCTTTCAGCATTTTTAACGCTTTCTCGTATTCCCCTAGTTCCGCGCACGCCGTCAGGATTTCATAGCTCATGAACGTCGACATTCCCTCTGCTCCCCCTTTCAACAAGACTTCTCGGTTATGCTCCGTTCGTTCGCCTGACCATACTCCCAAGCCTGCGATCTGTTTATATTTCTTTACTTCGTATTTTTTCCGTTCCAGCTTCTTCAACAAGCTCTCGCAAACTTCGCTTTCCCGTCCTAATTCTTTCATCAGCTCTTTCGTCTTTTGCAGCGCGATTCGCAAAAGATAATTCACTCCCGCTTGCTCGTCCTGCTTCTTTACCTCCTCCTCTCCTCCCTCGTAATGCGTCGGCCAATCGATAAAGTTATATCCGAAATGCGTCTCTCCTTCCTCGTCCACATATTTCTCAAACTCGGATATCAACCCTTCCGCATATGTAAGCTGTTCCCGGGCAAACTCCCTGTTTCCGCTGTAACGGTAATTATCACTTAAAATAATCAGCCACCACATCGAATACATCGGTATTCCGTTTATCCATTCTCCCGGCGGCGTCTGCTCCTTCGCATACCGCAACGACCTCTCCGTTTCGGGGAGCGTTTCATACAGGCTCTGCGCCGCTTTCATCTCCGGGTATATGTCTCCTATCCATACCAATCGGTCGCGCTTAATTCCGTCCCAATAATAGCCGTTCTGCAAACACAGTCTCAATGTATATGACGCCGTTGCCCAGATTTCGTTTAATAATTCGTCGTCGCTTTCAAATTTCCCGACTTCCTCTCTTTCGTCTTCAAACAATACCCCTACTACGCTTTTCAGCTCTATTTCCGTGTCCGCGCTCAATGTGTCTATCCTCACGAACCGAAAAGATC
>ERZ1106932.219-NODE-219-length-20809-cov-6.636841_pt1 | contig 20809 bp, 16 predicted proteins | sample MGYA00403665_ERZ1106932 | MGnify/ENA primary metagenome ERZ1106932 (study PRJEB35170, sample SAMEA104062448) | human gut metagenome | biome: human gut; feature: human-associated habitat; material: faeces | place: Denmark | collected 2012-08-24 ... | reverse complement strand
TCCGATCTATGGTTTGTCGAAGCGCGCTGCACGGATTGAAAAAAACGCCCGACAAGGACGTTTTTTTGCTGAAACCGCCTGTTAAATAATTGTGTTATCACGCGTAATATTGTATAATATAAACAAAAACAAAAGGTGGAAAAATGTATAATTTAAACGGTTTGGCTCCGGAGCTGAAAACTGCTCTTGAACATGCGCAGGGCGCGGTGAAACTTGCCGTATCCGAAAACGGCAAAAAGCTGGAGACGAAGAAAACGGACAAGGGATTTTATGTGCGTATCGGAGAGGATAAAGCCGAGATCGGTTACGCAAAGACGGCGGACTTTCTCCGCGGCGCGCTCTATCTCGCCTGCGGAAAGGAAGTTTCACAGACGAACGCATTCGACGATCTGGGCGTCATGGTTGACTGTTCGAGAAACGCCGTTCCGAAAGTGGAAACGGTGAAAAAATTCGTTTCTTTCCTCGCCTCGCTGGGCTATACATATGTTTATCTTTATACGGAAGACACTTACGAACTGAAAGACAACCCTTATTTCGGCTATCTGCGCGGCAGGTATACGAAGGCCGAGATCAAGGAAATGGACGACTTCTGCGCTTCGGTCGGCGTGGAACTCCGCCCGTGTATCCAGACGCTCGCGCATATCAACCAGATCACGCGCTATAAGAGCTACGAGGACATTATCGACTGTAACGACATCCTTCTCTGCGGGGAGGAAAAAACTTATCGGCTGATAGACGATATGTTCCGCACGCTCGCCGAGAATTTCACGTCCAGAAAAGTCAATATCGGCATGGACGAGGCGCATATGCTCGGCCTCGGAAGATATCTCGACCGGCACGGATACTGCGACCGCGCGGATATCATGCTGGAGCATCTGAAAAAAGTGCTCGCCATTGCGGAAAAATACGGTTTTACCTGTGCAATGTGGAGCGATATGTTTTTCCGTCTGTTTTCGGGCGGACATTACGGAGAGATCAAAAACGTGCCTCGGGCCGTGCTCGACAAGATACCGTCCAATGTGGAACTCATCTACTGGGATTACTACGCTACGGATTACAGCTATTACGACAAAATGGTGAAGAGCCATCAAAAAATGAGCGGTAATATCGGCTTCGCGGGCGGCGCATGGAAGTGGACTGGTTTCACGCCGCATAACGATTTTTCTCTGCGTACCATGAAACTTTCCGTCAAGGCCTGCAGGGAAAACGGCGTTAAGGATTATTTCGTAACTTCCTGGGGGGATAACGGCGGAGAGGGCCTGCTCAATTCCGTGCTGCCGTCCTTTTATTACACGGCCATGGCCGCTTACGGCGACGGCAAAAACAAGGATATATTCCGCCATATGACGGGTATTTCTTTCGACGATTTTATGAAACTCGATCTGCCTAACAAAGCTGCGGACATCAGAAATCAACACAATAATTCTTCCAGAGTGTTCCTTTATGACGATCTGCTTTTCGGCATATTCGACTGTGCGATCGGCGGGGACTTCGCGGAAAAATACCGCAGTTTCAGGCGCCGTCTGTCGCGGCTTGCCGCAGGTGAGTACGGCTATCTGTTCGAGTATATGGCTGCGCTTTGCGAAGTATTGGCGTATAAGACGGATTTAAGCGTCAAGATAAAACAAGCTTATAAAGAAGGGGACAAGGCGGCCGTCAGGGCTTATATGGATGGCGATATGAAAAAACTGATCGCTGCGGTGCGTAAGTTTTATAAAGCCTTTGCGAAAGCTTGGGAAAGGGAAAACAAGCCGTTCGGTTTCGAAGTGCAGGATCATCGTCTCGGCGGACTGGAAGCGCGCCTGAAAGCGATAGAAAAGAAACTATCCGATTATGCCGACGGCGCGGTGGAAACCGTGCCCGAACTGGACGAAAAACACCTGCCCTGCGATTACGTCTGCGGCGCCGATCTCGAAAAGATGCTCTTCGTCAACTGGGCGGCAAACATTTCCACAGGTATCGTATAATAAAAAAGCAACCCTTTCGGGTTGCTTTTAGCTTTTGTCATAAAAGAACGCCCGTCGGACTGCCGACGGGCGTTCTTTTAGTGTTTTATTTTAACGGTTTCGCCGCCGTTCGCCCTTGAGCGTTCCGCCGCTATCCCCATAAGATGGCTTTCGATTGACGCCGCGAGCGTCGTTTCTGGCTTTGCGTTGCCCGACAGCACTTCGTAAATTTCTTTCACGAGGCCGTAATCGCCGCCGCCGTGTCCGAAACCGCCGTCGTCAAGTTCTTTGAGATTTATAACTTCGGCTTTTTTACCGAAAGGTTTGATCTCGATGCGGCCTGCCGTTTCGTCCAGCACGAGTTCTCCGAGCGTGCCGTAGAATTTCATGATGCGCCCGCCGTCCGCGGTGAACGCCGTCATTCTGAGATTTGCCTTTACGCCGTTTTCAAAGTTCATGACCGTTATCTGATTATCCACAACGTCGTTGTCGCAGGCGAATACGCACCTTCCGTACGGGCCTTTTTCAATCGCCTGCACGAGGTTGCTCTCCTCAAGCGGGAGGACGGGCGTAAGGACGTTGTAAGGCCATGCGTTTTCCGGACGGCCCGCGTCTTTCCATCGCTTTATATAGACGTTATACGCGCTGTAAGGACAACTGTCCTTGAGTTTGCAGGCCGAACATCTGTCCGCCGCGCCTTCGGGTTTATGCGCTGCGTTGAAATATTTGAGATCGCCGACGGAGGACACCGAAGAACAGCGCGAACCCGCGTAGTATTGCAGCAGGTCGAGGTCGTGGCAGCACTTTGCAAGGATCATGGGCGTGGTGTCTTCCGCCCTGCGCCAGTTGCCGCGCACGTAGCTGTGCGCCTGGTGCCAGTACGTTACCTGTTCGATAGAATCTATGAGAACCAGTTCGCCGACCGCGCCGCCGTCGAGCAGTTCTTTTATTTTTACGAATGCGGGCGCATAGCGGAGCACATGGCAAACGAGCACCTTTCCGCCGTATTTCTTCTGCGCCGCAATCAGTTCGTAACATTCTTTTTCGTCGTCCGTAATGGGTTTTTCGAGCAGGATATCGTATCCGATTTCTAGCGCTTTCAGACATTGCCGCACGTGTTGTTTGTCGAGCGTGGAAATTATGAGAAGATCGCTGCGTTTTTCCTTGAAAAATTCATTTTCGTCGGTGAATCTTTTTTCGGCGGGAACGCCGAAAAGAGCGCCGTATTTTTCGAGTTTGACGGGGTTGACGTCGCACATCGTTTCAATTTTGAATTTATCTTTCTGCGTGTTGATCAGACTGCCGTAAGCGTCGCAGCCGCGGGAGCCGCAGCCGATAATGGATACGGTGAAGATTTTTTTATCGCTCATGATCTTTTACCTCTTTTTTTCTCTATTATATAACGTACGAACTTTTTTTTCTACCTGTTTTATGGCTTATCTATGTCAAAATTTGATATCTTAACGGTTGACATTTCTCTGTCGTTCGTATATACTGAATATATGGTTCGCATAAGCGAACTAAAAGGCGGCGAATATGGAGATCTATAACGAAAAGTATCTGCGCGAAGGCGACAAAATTTCCGTCGAGAAAAAAGCGGACTGCGCCGTTTACCGTTTGTCTAACGCGGGCGGCAGCGGCAGGATCACCGAATATGAAATTTTTGAAGACGTGTCCGTTCTGTTCGACGATATGCACCTTGAAAGTTTCGGGGAGGGCACGCGGGGCACGTATGCGCTCCACATTGAGCACTGCAAGCAGGGCCGTTTCGAGGCTGCCTTTTCCGACGGCAGGCGGTTTTATCTGGGAGCGGGGGATATCTGCGTTCACAATATAGATTACGGCGATATTGCGGAATCTTCCATGCCGTACCGCCATTATCACGGTATTACGATTATGATAAAATCGGCAAAGGACGAACGATTCCGTGAACTGCTCGCGGCGATCGGCGTCGACTTCGAAAAAATCGCGGCGGATACGACGGCCGCGGGCGGACTGTATATCATACGCGCGACCGAGCGGATAGAACATATTTTCGACGAGCTGTACCGCGTAACGCCGCAGAACAGAACGGGCTATTTCAAATTAAAGCTGTTGGAACTTCTACTCTTTCTCAGCGGCACGAAACATACCGCCACCGAAACGCAGAAACATTTCCTGCCGAAAGAGAACGCCGATCTTCTGAAAAAAGTGGAGCTTTATCTTTGGGAAAACATCTCTTTACCGCTCACGATCCCGCGGCTTTCGGAAATTTTCGGCATAAGTCCCACCTCGCTCAAAAGCGGGTTCCGTATCCTCTACGGCTGTCCGATACATGCTTATCTCAATATCTGCCGTATGCAGACGGCAGCATATAAACTCGTTAAGACGCAGGAAAAAATAGCGGATATTGCGCGGCAGACGGGATATAAAAGCGAGAGCAAATTTTCAAAATCCTTTGTCAGATTCAGCGGAAAAACGCCGCGAGATTATCGTAAGGACGCAATTTTGTCCGATTGGAGCATAATTTCGCCCGTTCGGGTATAAAATAAATTTCCTTCTGCGCGCCTTCTTTTTGTATAATAAATGCGAAAAAAGGAGGTGGAGCATGAAATCCAAAGCTCATAAAGGGTTATACGATTATGCCGGCAGGTATAAATATCTGACATTCGCATCGCTCTTTTTATCGGGGGCGAGCGCAGTGCTGGCGCTGATGCCGTTTGTCTACATCTGGTTTATGATCAGGGACGTGATCGACGCGGCGCCGAATTTTGCGCAGGCGGAAAACCTCGCTTATTACGGCTGGATGGCGGTGCTGTTCGCCGTTCTGGCGATACTCGTTTACGTTGCGGGGCTGATGTGTTCGCACATAGCGGCTTTCCGCGTTGCTGCGAATATACGCAAGGAAACGCTCGATCATGTGGTAAAGCTTCCCGTCGGCGCTTTCGACGAGATCGGGAGCGGCAAGGTGAGAAAGATCATAGACGAATCGAGCGCCGCTACCGAAACGCATCTCGCGCACAACCTGCCCGATCTCGTGGGGGCGATCGTAACGCCTTTGGCAATGATTGCAATGATGTTCGTTTTCGATTGGCGGTTAGGTCTGGCAAGTCTGTTTCCCGTGGTCTGCGCGTTTCTCATTATGACGAAGATGACCGGCGCGGGCATGGAGGAAAAAATGAAACAATACAACGACGCGCTCATGGACATGAACAACGAGGCGGTGGAATACGTGCGCGGCGTGCCCGTCGTAAAAACGTTCGGACAGACAGTATTTTCTTTCGCTCGCTTCAAGGCGAGCATAGACCGCTATCACAAATGGGTGGTGGCTTATACGAAACAACTGCGTCAGCCGATGATGTTCTTCACGCTGCTGATCGACAGCATCTTCGCGTTTCTGATCGCCGTAACGCTGTTTATCGTCGGCAGAGGTCCCGCCGATACCGCTTTTATAGTGGATCTCGTCTTTTATATTATATTCACGCCGATTCTCGTCGTTACGCTCAATAAAATAATGTTCATGAGCGAAAACGGCATGATCGTGCGGGACGCGATGGCGCGCATCAACGGCGTGCTCGATATAAAGCCGCTGCCGGAATCCGCGTACTGCGAGGCGCCCGAAGATAATTCCGTAGAATTGAAGGGCGTGTCCTTCCGCTATCCCAACGCCGAGCAGAACGCGGTGAGCGGTTTGAACATAAAGATCGGCGCGGGGCAGACCGTTGCGCTCGTCGGCGAAAGCGGCGGCGGTAAGACGACGGTCGCGGGGCTGGTTTCCCGTTTCTGGGACGTTAACGAAGGCGAAATCTTGATCGGCGGCGTCAACGTGAAAAATATTGCGAAAAAAGTGCTTTCCGAACAGATATCCTATGTGTTTCAGGACAGCAGGCTGCTCAAAGCGTCTGTGTTCGACAACGTGAGGCTTTCCAGGCCGAATGCTTCGGTGAGCGAGGTGGAAAAGGCGCTCCGTGCGGCGCAATGCGACGATATCATCGCAAAACTTCCCGACGGAATATATACCGTAATCGGCAAAGAGGGGATATATCTTTCCGGCGGCGAGCAGCAAAGGATAGCCATAGCCCGCGCCATACTGAAAGACGCGCCGATCGTCGTTTTGGACGAGGCAACGGCATTTGCCGATCCCGAAAACGAATATATGGTGCAGAAAGCTTTCGAGCAGCTTACCGAGGGCAAAACGGTGCTCATGATCGCGCACAGGCTGACCACGGTGGTCAACGCCGACCGCATTTACGTTTTACAGGGGGGCAGGGTAGCCGAGAGCGGCACGCATGCCGAACTTCTGGGGAATAAAGGCGTTTACGCCTCGATGTGGAACGATTACCGCACCTCGGTAAAATGGAACGTGGCGAAGGAGGCGTGATATCATGGTCAGAAGATTGATGAAAAAATATGCCCTTTCCGAACAGGGCGCGAAAGATTATATAAAGGCGTGCGTGGCGTGTACGGTCGTAAATCTCGTGAAAATGCTGCCCGTGGGTTTGTTGTTTTTGCTCGTTTCCGATCTGATAGAACCGCTGTTTGACGAAAACGCCGTTCTCGGTTTCAATTACTGGCTGTACGGCTGCGGCATACTCGGCGTGCTCGCTTTGATGTATATAACGAATTATATCCAGTATAACTGTAATTATTTCAATACTTACAGCGAAAGCGCCGCGCGGCGCATCGCACTTGCGGAGCGCATGCGTAAACTGCCGCTTTCCTATTTCGGGAAAAAAGATCTTTCCGATCTCACCACAACCATTATGGGCGACTGTACGTTTATCGAACAATCGTTTTCCCATTTCTATCCCGAACTCGCAGGCGCGATCGCGAGCAGCTGTATCGTCGCGGTGTCGCTCTTTTTTGCCGACTGGCGGCTGGCGCTCGCCTCCATGTGGGTTTTGCCCATTGCGCTGCTCGTCGTGCGGCTTTCGGCCGACGTGCAGAATAAAATAGGCAGAAAGAAGACCGCCGCGGCGATCGCCTGTGCCGACGGTATTCAGGAATGTCTGGAAAGCGTGCGCGACCTCAAGGCGAACAACGCGGAAGAGCGGTATCTTTCGGGGCTGAAAAAGAAAGTCGACCGCCTCGAACGCAGGCAGATCGCAAGCGAATTCATGACGGCGCTCTTCGTAGTCAGCGCCCAGCTCCTGCTGAAATTCGGTATCGCCACTACGGCGCTCGTCGGCGGTATACTGCTGGCGGACGGAACTCTCGCGGGCGGCGCCGGTCTGCTCACGTTCTTTATGTTCCTGCTCGTCGTATCGAGGATGTACGACCCCATGAGTTCGGCTCTTCAGAACCTCGCCGCGATCATATCCTGCCGCATCAATATCGGCAGAATGAAAGAAATTTACGAAACGCCCGTCCAAAGCGGTTCCGTGAAATTCAGTCCCGAAGGATACGACGTAACCTTCGAGCATGTTGGATTTTCCTACAACGAAGGCGAACAGGTCTTGAAAGACGTGTCGTTTACCGCAAAACAGGGCGAAATAACCGCGCTGATCGGTCCGAGCGGGGGCGGCAAGTCCACCGTCGCAAAACTTGCCGCGCGTTTCTGGGATATCGATAAAGGCAGGATCTGCGTAGGCGGGCAGGATATTTCCGCCGTCGATCCCGAAACGCTCATGGGCAGTTATTCCATCGTGTTCCAGGACGTAACGCTTTTTAACAACACCGTTAAGGAAAATATCCGCATCGGCAAAAAGGACGCGACCGACGAAGAAGTGTTGGCTGCGGCAAGAGCCGCAAACTGCGACGAATTCGTCATGCGGCTGCCGAAAGGTTACGATTCTGTTATCGGAGAAAACGGGAGTATGCTTTCCGGCGGCGAACGGCAGAGAATATCCATTGCGCGCGCGCTTTTGAAAGATGCGCCGATCGTCCTGCTTGACGAAGCTACCGCGAGTCTGGACGTGGAGAACGAAACTCGGATACAAAAGGCGATATCCGAGCTTGTACGCAATAAGACGGTGCTTATAATCGCGCACCGCATGCGCACGGTCGCGAGCGCGGATAAACTCGTACTGCTGAAAGACGGCCTCGTGGAAGAACAGGGCGCGCCGCGGGAACTTGAAAAGAAGGGCGGACTTTACGCGAGAATGAACGAATTGCAGCAGCAGAGCATGAACTGGAAATTATAGGAGGTTTTTATGAGCAATACCGCGATCACGATCCTGGGAATATGTTTGATTTTCGTCATGACGACGCTCGGTTCTTCGGTGGTATATTTTTTCAGAAACGATATTTCGCCGAAACTGAACACCGTTTTTCTCGGGTTCGCTTCGGGCATCATGGTCGCGGCCTCCGTATGGTCTTTGCTCATCCCCGCCATGGAGGAAGCGGACTTCGGCGCGTGGAACTGGGTGCCCGCGGCGGTCGGATTTATCGTAGGCGGATTGTTTTTAGTGCTTTTGGATAAGATCGTCCCGCATCTGCATAAAGGGACGAACGAAGAAGAAGGTCCGCGCGTCGCGCTGAAAAAGCCCGTAAAACTTTTTCTCGCCGTAACGATACACAATATCCCCGAAGGGTTAGCGGTCGGATTTGCGTTCGGCGCCGCCGCCGCGTTGGGCGAAAACGCCGCCTACATTTCGGCGCTCGGACTCGCGATCGGCATCGCCGTGCAGAATTTTCCCGAAGGCGCTGCGGTCGCCCTGCCTATGCGCGCGGCGACGGGCAGCAGAAACAAAGCGTTTTTCTACGGTTTAGGCAGCGGCGCCGTCGAGCCGTTGTTCGCGGTGGCGGGATATTTTCTCGCAAGTTACATCACGGTAATGCAGCCTTGGCTTTTATCTTTTGCCGCGGGCGCGATGATCTTCGTGGTGGCGGAAGACCTGATTCCCGACGCCCGCCTTTCCGAATATCCGCATTTGGGCACATGGGGGCTGATGATCGGATTTGCGCTCATGATGATTTTGGATGTGGCGTTGGGCTGACCTGCGCCGCTGTTTTTGAGTATAAAAAGAAAAACACGGGAAATCTCCCGTGTTTTTCCGTATTGAAGCGCTGTGTGCGTGCATGCTTTGGAAAAATTGAAATAAATTTGTTAGTTTCGCGTTAACTTTACTTGACAAATGTTCCGTATGCCGTTATAATAACTCACAGAGTTCGGAATGGCGAACTTGTTTTTTCGACAAAGAGGTTCGGTTAAGCGAACGTTTGAGAGCGCTGAAAACGCTTATTTTTATGAATGAATGTTCGCTTACGCTAACCAAAAGGAGAAGGATGACTTCGGCGGAACTCAGGTATATAATTGCGGTCGACGAATTGTACGGAGGCGGCCGCGGCGCGCGTCTTACGGACGTTGCTCTGAAAATGGGCGTTACGAAGGTGAGCGTATATAAGATGTTCGAACGTCTTGAATGCCGCGGACTGATGGAGCGGAACGCGCTGAACAGGATTTTTCTTACCGATTCGGGGAGGGCAGAACTCGCCGTCAACATGTTCTGTATCGACTATATCGGCAAAGCGATAGAAAAATTCTGCCGCATGAAATATACGGAAGCTTTCAAAGAGGCGGTAAACACGGTATGCGCGCTGAGCGAGCCGTGCCGCGCGGCGCTTTTCGGATATCTGAAGGAAAAAAGAGATGAGTAAAGTCAGTAGAGAATTGAAAGCATGGGAAAAAGAGAAAAAACTCATTCCCGTAATGATTAAAAAATACTGTAACAGACATCACGGAACAAAGGGGCGCGAGATTTGCGGGGAATGTAAGGCTCTTACCGAATACGCGCTGTTCCGTTTGGAAAAATGTCCGTTCAAGGTCAATAAAAAGTTCTGTTCGTTCTGTAAAGTGCACTGTTACAGGCCGGAGATGAGACAAAAGATTAAAGAAGTGATGAAATGGTCCGGCCCGCGAATGATCTTTTCCCATCCGATCTATGCTTTTTCGCATGTCGCGCAAATGATAAAACATAAAAGACAACTGAAAAAAGAGGCTGAAAAAGATGCTTGACAAAGAACTGTTCCGACTGTTGGGCGGAAACAAAAAATACATATTTTACGCCGTTGCGCTGCAAGTTCTCGGACTGATCGCAAATATCGGTGTTACCGCAAGTTTGTGCTGGGCGATTTATATGCTTATAGACGGAGTTTCCGCGGTGAATTATATATATCCCGCGATCACTGCGGCTGCGGCGGTCGCGGTGCGCTACGGAACGAGCCGCGCGACGGGCGATATTAAGGACACGCTCGGCCGCAAAGTGAAAAAAGACATGCGCGCGCAGGTATATAATAAGATATTGCGCCTCGGCGTGCGCAGCACCGAGGAAATGAGCATGGCGGGGCTTACCCAGGTGAGCATGGAGGGTGTGGAACAGCTCGATTTATATTATTCTTCGTATATCCCGCAGTTCTTTTTTTCCATGATCGCGCCGCTCGTTCTCTTCGTTGTCTGCGTAGGGATCGAATGGAAAGTTGCGCTCGTACTGCTGGCTTGCGTGCCGCTCATACCGATATCCATCATAGCGGTATCCAAGTACGCCAAGCGGATATTTGCGAAATACTGGGGCAAATATACCTCGATGGGGGACACTTTTCTCGACAGCGTGCAGGGATTGAGAGAACTGAAAATATTCCGCGCAGACGCAAAACGCCACGTTAAGATCAACGAAAGCGCGGAAGAGTTCAGAAAAATAACCATGAAAGTGCTTGTGATGCAGCTCGCCAGCACGACGATCATGGACTTAGTGGCTTACGGAGGTGCGGGCGCGGGGATAGCGCTCGCCGTGATCGGTCTGGCCAACGGATTAAATCCCGCGGCGGGCTTGTTCCTCATCCTCGTGGCCGTGGAATTTTTTCTGCCGCTGCGCGCGTTCGGTTCGGCGTTTCACATCGCCATGAACGGCGCGAGCGCGGGAAAAAAGATCATTTCCCTCCTCAATGCCGAAGAACCCGTGTGGGGTAAGGAAAAGGTGAAAGATACCGCAATTGAACTTTCCGACGTCAGTTTTTCCTACGACGGAAAGAGATCGGTCCTCGAAAATATATCCATGCGTTTTCCGAGAACGGGCATGTCCGCTATCGTAGGGGAAAGCGGCTGCGGCAAATCCACCGTCGTCGCCTTGATCACGGGGCAGCACCGTCCGCAGCGGGGGACGGTGTGCGTCGGAGGCAGACCTCTCGAAACGCTGGATCGGGGCGATTACTATTCGCATCTCGCCGTGGTCAGCTATAATACGTATATTTTCAACGCGAGCGTGCGGGAAAACTTTGCACTGGCAAATAAAAACGCGACGGACGCGGAAATCTGGAGCGCGCTCGAAGACGTAAATCTTGCGGAATTTATCCGCGAAAACGGCGGACTGGACAAGATGATCACGGAGGACGCGAACAATATTTCGGGCGGGCAGAAACAACGGCTCGCGTTGGCGGTCAATCTCGTGTCCGGCAAGGATATATACGTATTTGACGAAGCCACAAGCAATATCGACATCGAAAGCGAAGCGATCATCATGCGGAATATAAAGAAACTGAGCGAAAAAGTCGGAGTTATCGTAATTTCCCATCGCCTGGCGAACGTCGTGCCCGCCGACGCGGTTTATTTTCTCGAAGGCGGCCGTATCGCGGAAAGCGGAACGCACGAAGAACTTATGAAACTCGGCGGCGGTTATGCGAAACTTTATAACACGCAAAAAGAACTGGAAGAAGGGTATTCCGCGGAGGTGCCGGCATGAAGAAAGAAAAGAGAAAACTCCGCAGAAGCGGCGCGAGAATCATGGCCAGCCTTATCCTGCTTTTGGGGTCGTTGTCCTACATAATGCTGCTTGCCGTGCTGAACGGCAGTCTCGGCTTTATCTGCGCCATGGGCGTAACGCTGTTCGGCGCATTCGGCGTGGCAAAGGCGCTCGGCGAAGCGATCGCCATGTCTTATGGGCTGATCATCGGCCTTGCGGTAGGCTGCGGCGTTCTGCGCGGCATACTTCGCTATTTCGAACAGTACAGCAATCATTATATCGCATTTAAACTGCTCGCGGTCCTGCGGGATAAGATATTCGGCGCGCTGCGCGTGCTCTGTCCCGCGAAACTCGAAAGCAAACAGAAAGGAAGCATTATCGCAATGATCACTTCCGATATAGAAACCCTGGAAGTTTTCTACGCGCATACCATTTCGCCGATCTGCATCGCGGTCGTCGTTTCCGCGGCGGTGTTCTTATTCGTCGGATTTATATCGAGCTGGTATCTCGCGTTTACGGCGCTCTTCGGCTATCTGCTCATCGGCGTGGCCGTTCCGCTGATCTCTTCGGGAAAGCTCAAGGAATCGGGCGTGCGTTACCGGTCTGAATTTTCTTCGTTCAACGCTTATTTTCTCGACAGCATCAAAGGCGTAAAAGATATAGTATTGAACAATGCGGGCGAGGAACGCGAAAAGGAAGTCAACAGGCGTTCGGACGAACTTCTGCGGGAAACGAAAAAGATGAAAAAAGGCATAACGAAGGCAGGGGCGGCGACCGAGCTGACGGTTTCGCTTGTAATCCTTCTGACGCTTGCCGTCGGAATAGCGCTCGTCTACGCCGGCGAGCTTTCGGCGGGAAAAATGATCGTCGGCATGGCGGCCGTGTTCGGAAGTTTCGGCCCCGTGATCGCCATTTCGGCCCTGCCGGGCAATCTCACGCAGACTTTTGCGAGCGGTGACAGAGTTCTCGACTTGCTTAAGGAACAGTCTGCCGTACGGGCTGTAACGGACGGCGTGAATATCCTTTACGACGATCTCGAAGTAAAGGACCTTTCTTTCGGATATGAAGAAACCCTTGTTCTGCAAGAGGTCTGCATGCATGCGGAAAAAGGGGAGATTATCGGCATCGTCGGCGAGAGCGGCTGCGGCAAATCCACGTTTCTGAAACTGCTTTTGCGTTTTTGGGAAAAGAAAAACGGCCGTATCGATTACAACGGCACGGATGTGGATTGCGTCAATACGGACAGCCTGCTCGATAACGTGACCATGGTCAGCCAAAGCACCTATCTTTTTGACGAAAGCATAGAGGAAAATCTGCGTATCGCAAAATCCGACGCGACGAAGGAAGAGATAGAAGAGGCCTGTAAGATGGCTTCCGTGCACGACTTCATCATGTCGTTGCCCGAGGGATACGAAACGCGGGCTGGCGCGCTGGGCGACAATCTTTCGGCAGGCGAAAAACAGAGAATAGGGCTCGCCCGCGCTTTCCTGCGCGGCAGCGAACTGATACTGCTCGACGAACCGACGAGCAATGTGGACAGCATCAACGAAGGAATCATATTGAAATCCCTTGCGCGGCAGAAGAATAAAAAGAGCATAATTTTAGTATCGCACCGCGAGTCCACCATGGCGATCGCGGATAGGATTTATAAAGTAGAAAACGGCCGTATGGCGGAGGTAAAATGATGGAAGAGAACAAGAAAAACACGGCGGAAGAAGAAAGCGCGATCACTTCGCTGATAGATAACGCCGCGGAAAGCGGAACGGCGGAACAAGCTGAGGAAAATAAAGAAGAAAAAGCCGCCGACGGAAAGTTATTTAAAAAATATAAAATCAAGGATATCGTATTTCTCGCGATTATTACGGCGTGTACGCTGGTTACGGGCGCGATCATGCCGCTGCTCGTCAACGTGCCGCTGTTCGGAATTATCCAGCTGGGGCTGGGCATACAGTTTTCGCTCTTTCCTGTAATAGGCATGATGAAAGTGAGAAAACCCGGCGCGCTTTTCTTTCAGTCGGTGTTTATTTCCGTCTTTCTCGTTTTCATGTTCCCGCCGATGGTGCTGATCGTCGTATGCGCCCTCGTATCGGAGGCGTTGACGCTGCTTATTTTCCGCGGATATCAAAAAGATCGGGCGTGCGTTTTCGCCGGCACAATCTATATGCCGCTCACTTTGCCCCTTCTGTACCTTTACTATAATGTGTTTTATACCGTAACCGGTTCGGAAAAGGCCGCCGTTTCCATGTTCCTCGGCGGCGGCGATCCCTGGATGATCGCAGGAATTTCCGTCGCGGTCGTGGCGGTGTGTTTTGTCGGCTCGCTCGTCGGCATGATCGTTTCCCGCGAATTGAAAAAAGCCGGAGTTCTGAAAAAATGAGCTTTTTCCGTTACAAGAAAAACGTTTATCCCTTGATCGCCGTCGCGGCGGGTTTGTTCGTGATCGTCTTCGGGCTGGTGTGCGCAAAGATGCCGAGGTGTTCTTATTATCTTCTCGGCGTATATTTATGGCTAATGCTGTTCGGCTGTTATAAAAGCTGTTTGAAGATCTTGCCGGCGTATATCGTCGTCGGCGGCTTGTTCGCGCTCATCGCCTATTTCGCTTACGGGCGCAGCGCCGACGGAGCGATCGCTATGGCCAATCGTTTCGGCGCGGTGTTTCTCGCCGCGGCGCTCGGCATGAGCGTACAGTCCGCCGCCATGACCAGAAGCCTTTCCGCCGTACATACGCCCCGCGCGGTAACGCTCGGCATGCTCATTGCGACGTCTTTCGTGCCCGTTCTCCGTACGGAAATAACGCGCGTGAGAGAGGCGATGAAAACGCGAGGGGCGGGCAGCATATTCAAACCCAAAATTTTTTACCGTGCCTTTCTGGTGCCGTTCGTCATGCGGCTGGTCAATATATCCGATACGCTTTCGCTTTCTGTAGAAACGCGCGGATTTACTCTCGGAAAAGTAAAATACACGATCTATAAAAGAGAGGCCGTTACCGTTTCCGACGTACTCTTTCTCGTCGGACTCGTAGCGGGCGCGGTGTTTACGGTGATATTATGAACGAGGCGATAAAACTTTCCCGCGTAACGTTCAGTTACGATGGAAAGACGAAGATATTGAACGAAGTCGATTTTTCGGTAAATTACGGCGAAGTTACTTTGCTTTCGGGGCATTCGGGCGAAGGAAAAAGCACGCTTTTATACGTCATCAGCGGCATTATCCCGAACGTCAATTACGGTGAACTTTCGGGCGAAGTTCTGGTCGGCGGGGAAGATATCAAAGGCAAACGGCTCGGACAGGTATGCCGTAAAGTCGGCGTGGTGCTGCAAAACGCCGACGAGCAGATCATTCAGAAACTGGTAGAGGACGAAATAGCGTTCGGATGCGAAAATCTCGCTTTTTCGCCCGATAAGATACAAAAACAGATCGAAGCGGTCTGCAAACTGATGAAACTCGATCCCGAATGGAAGACGCGCACGCTCTCGGGCGGACAGAAACAACGGCTGATCACCGCCTCCACGCTCGCGATGGGGCAGAAAATCATTATTCTCGACGAACCTTTGGCAAATCTCGATAAAGACGGCGCGGCAATGCTCATGAACACGCTGCGGAAACTTTCCCGGGCGGGATATTGCGTCATAGTGGTGGAACACCGCCTCGATATGGTGCTGCCTTATGTCGACAAAGTATGGCACGTCGCGGGGCAGAAAGTTACGGAGGTCGCGGATAAAAAAGCATACCTTGAAGAGCAGACGAAGGTCATAGAGGATATCTGCCCGCCGTTCTTCGGCGGAAAAACCCTTTTCGACGTAAAAAACGTGAAGTTTTCCGTCAGGAATAAGTGTATACTGAAAGATATCGGCTGCCGTATCCTGAAGGGCGAACGCGTGGTTCTGCTCGGGGAAAACGGATGCGGAAAAACGACGTTCATGCGGTTGCTCGCGAGGCTCTATAAGCCCACGGGCGGCTCATTGACGCAGTTTATCGATTCCGCATTCGGACAGAAATCCCGCGGGAGCAAGGCCTGGTACAAACGTGTGGGGGTGATCTATCAGAATCCCGACTACCAGTTGTTTATGCCTACGGTGCGGCAGGAAATTTGCTATAACGCCGTTTCGCCCGAATACGCCGAAGAAATTGCTCGGCTTTTCGACGTTTATTCCTTATGGGAAAGGCATCCGCAATCCCTTTCGGAAGGTCAGAAAAGGCGGGTGAGTATCGCTGCGGTCGCCGCGGGCAAACCCGAGGTGCTTCTGCTGGACGAGCCTACCGTCGGGCAGGATTACGAACGGCTTAAACAGATGACCGAAATTCTGAACGAACTGCACAAAAAGAGCGGAAATACTATGATAACCGTTACCCACGATATGCGCTGTGCGGAAGCCTTCTGCGACAAGGCGCTGCTCATCGCCGACGGCGTGGTCGCGGAATCGGGCGGCAAAGAACTCGCGCGCAGATATTTTTTCGGCAGAAATTAAAAGCCCTTCCGGGGGCTTTTCTTTTTTCGTTGTTATTGACAATTTTCCGCTGCCGTATTATAATGATTAAGCAAAAATCTATAAACAGAGAGTATACTTTATGAAAATCGTGCAGAAAACAGCGTCGCTCAGAATATTGCTGTGGGTATTCGCGTCGTGCGTTTGTATGTCGGCAGCGCTTTTATTCTTATCGGCATGCAACGAAACGACGGAGGATAGCAAAACGAGGTATGAAGTGGAGTATCCGTCGGTTTCCAAGGTCGGATACTATGCGGAGTATCTCGGTGAGTCGGAACGGCAGAAGCCCGAGGTGAAAAACGAAGGGGTGGCCGAAAGTTACCCCGTATACGGTACGCGGCTGTACGGCGCGGGAGAAAATACAAACGCAGAAGAGAAAAAAGCGCTCCTTAAAGAAAACGAAATGCTTATCGGCACGGGTTTGTCCAACGTGAACGGAACGTATGACAGCATGGATGCGGAGGGAAATCTTTTTTTAAACGGAGAAAGCCTGGGGCGCAGGCTTTACAAGCATACCGCCGCCGCGGGCATGTATTACGGCGACGTTTCCGACGACGAGCCCGCAGTTTCTAAAAAAATCACATATGTTACGAGAACTTACGGCAACCATATCACGGGACTTTACGCTCCTGCGGGGGAAATTATAAAAATCAAAATGACTGCGGCCGATTTTGAATCTTCGGGCGGAGTGAAAGTGATTATAGGTCAGGCGCTTTCCAACGATAAGGCGAACAATATATGGGCGGCGAGAGAATTCAACCGTATGCCCGTTGCCGTAAACGCTATGAATATAACGGAAGATACTTATACGCTTGAACGCGACGAAGCGGGAAACATAACGGCTTACGTCGGTTTTTTTCTCGGCGGACCGATTTATATCAAACCCATGAAGGCCGGTTCTGCTTTCAGCATAGTGATCGACGGCGGCGTAAGATATTCGCATTTTATACTCGGTTATACGACTAAGGCGGAATTTGAGGAAAACAAAACTTCGTCCGCGTCCTACTTCGATTTGGAAATCTGGGACAGAGGCGCAAGGCATTCGGGGCCGAAAACGCGGGCAAAAGATTTTACATACGAGGAACTTTACCGCGCGGCCGTTCTCTGGGAAAATATCGCCCGCGTTTCCGCGCAGGCGCCGTCTTCCTCGCCGAGCGGCTGCGGCATCGATTTTCTTTACGACTGTTTCGTCGCCGCAGGCGCCGCGGTCGCCTTTCCCGCGCAGAGCACTTCGGTAAATTGTCCCGACGGCTGGATGACCGACGCGCTCGATTACGAAAAATTCGTTATTTCCGGCAACTGGGGCAACATACACGAATTCAACCATCATTTTCAGAATAGAAACTGCCGTCAAAACGAATTTTACGGGATATTCTTCAAAAAAGACGGAAGACAACGTTTATGAAAGCGGCCAGAACGGCAATGCGCAGGTGTGGTTTCCCGAAAGCTATACGATCACGCAGCTTGGCGGAAAACTGTATATAACTTCGGACGGGAAATACCGCATCTCTTTCCGCGGGCGGCAAATCGCATCATTATATCTTTCGCTTGACGACGGAAGAACCTATTCTCCTGCCGTGAAGATCGGTGAAGACGATCCCGATATCGGCAGCCATAACCTTGCCGTGGAAAACGGGAAATACGTGGATTTACAGCTGAAAAAGGGGCAATGGGTATATTTCAGGGCGTTTGTGATGAATAAAACCAACGACAAAAGTTATTTCGATCTGGGCATCGGCAAATTTTCGGGAAATTCGGTGCAGCAGTCTATCGTAACGAACGCCTATCGGCTTTCTTACGAACCCGAACCGATCTTTCTCACGGAAAGCCGCTATCGGAAAACGTATGCGGAAACATATTCCGAGGAGTATGCGGCGGGAACGTTGATGGAGGCGAATTACAAGCCTTGGGACGACAGCTATTCTGTCGGCAATCTGTTTGACGAAGACGAAACGAATTTCATTCACAGCGACAAAACGGATATAACGGAAGAAAATCCGTTTATCATAACCGCCGATTTGGGGCAAACCGCCGCCGTCAATACGTTTACGATCTACGGCGAGCCTTCCAAAAAATACAATCCTAAAAACTTTTCGCTGTACGGAGGTCTTTCTCCCGATAATCTGAGCCTGATAGCGGAGGTGCGGGACGCCGAGGTGTCCGATAATAAAACCGTGATTCGATTCCGCGAGAAAAGCGTGCGGTACTATAAACTTATCGTTACGGATACTTATGCGAATACTCCGAAGTATATTGCTTTCAGAAAAATGAATTTTTCTCTCGTTTACGACGGTTTCACCCGCCTTTCTCCCGACGACGGCAGAATCGTTTATAAAGGCAATTGGAAAAAGACCGTGGCGTTTTCCTCTTTCGGGCATGTTCTTGAAGGCAGGAACAACGCGACCGCCGAATTTGGCTTTTACGGTTCGCAATTTGCGATTTATTCAGAATTTTCCGACGTATTCGGCGCTTTCGACATTGTGCTTGACGGAGAATATCTCGCGACGGTAAATCCCCGGGAAACGGAAGGTCCGGCATTTCTTTCCGAACTCCTGGAAGAAAAATGGCACAAAGTTGTTCTGTGCGGAAAGGAAGACGTGCCTTTCTGCGTAGAATCCGTTGCTTTGAAAACCTCCGCGCCGCAAGGTTCGCCGGAAGATGTTCCCGAACCGTCTGACGGTATGAATAAAGCTCAGGTCGTTACGTTGGCGGCAATTATAGGCGGCATTGGCTTCGCAATAGTTGTATTCGCTTTGGCCGCCCTGTATAAAAACAGAAAAAAACAATAATAATAGCGGAATTTTCGTAAAGCTCACCGTAACCGCGGTGAGCTTTGTATTTCAGGCATATTCCTGTTTTCAAGAAAATCTTTCTTCTTCAAATAGGGAAACTCGGAGATTAAAATATTGTTTATCATAGGGATTTAAGGCCAAAAACAAGCATGTCGATTTCGTTCGCATATACATAACTAACCTTAAAAAGCGCATAATACCTTTATGCTCTATCGTATGAAAAAAATCGCGGCCTGCATGCTCGCGGCATTATGTTTTTCCTGCGGCTGGGGAACTGCAAGGGGAGCTGCGGAGGAAAGAGACGAAACGCCTTTGCTGGTTCTCATGTATCATCAGCTCCTGCCGAAAGCGAAGTCCAAATATATCGTCGACCCCGAAATACTGGAAAAAGACCTCGCTCTGCTGAAAGAAAGCGGGTATGCTTCCGTTACGTCGTCCGAGGTGATCGACTATGTGAATGCCGGGGGAACTCTGCCCGAAAAACCCGTTCTGATCACGTTTGACGACGGTCATTACAACAGCTGGTATTACGGAAAAGATATTCTCGAAAAGTACGGTTTTACCGCGCTGATATCGGTGATCGGCAGATATTCGGAAAACAGCACGGTCAACGGCACGGGCGGGCACGTCAATTATTCCTATCTGACATGGGAGGAGATCGAAAAAGTCGCCGCTTGCGGAACGTTCGAGATCGGCAATCATTCCTTCGACATGCACAACTATAAACCGCGTTTCGGCGCAAAACAAAAACAAGGAGAAAGCGACGAAGATTATGCCATTGCGTTAAAAAGAGATACGGAAAAGCTCCAAAACGTGTTATCTGAAAAATGCGGCGTGAAACCGAAAGTTTACGCTTTCCCGTTCGGCGCGTATAATTCGCTTACGAAACAGATTTTATCCGAAGAGGGGTTTTCCATGATGCTTACCTGCAACGAAGGCGTCAGCATAATAAAAAGAGGGGAACCGATTTGCCTTTATCAAGTTAAAAGATATAACCGCGGTTCCGCAGTCAATCTGAAAAAAATAATAAAAGAACAAAATGTAAGATAAATTCGGAAACGGCCGGATTTATCTTTTTTTAATAAAAATTACAAACAGGTATTGACAAAGATAAGTTTTTAATGTAATATATTAATTGATATATAACGAATAATATATAAAGCGAGGTGAAGTAACGGTGCCGCCGAAACCGAAAGTAAGTAAAGAAGATATACTTTGCGGCGCGATGGATATCGTCCGCGAGGGCGGCGAAACCGCTTTGACGGCAAAGGCGCTTGCAGAAAAACTGCATTGTTCCACGCAGCCCGTTTTCTGGCATTACATCAGTATGGAGGAACTGCGGCGCGAAGTATTTGACCGCGCGCTGTCCGTTTTCGGCGAAAATCTGAGACGGCAGCGGGCCTGTATTTCAAAATATATGGCGATAGGCTTAAATTATATACGGTTTGCAACCGAGGAACGCGGGCTTTTCAAACTGCTTTTCATGAGTGACTTCGGAAAGACGGATATAATCGGAGCGGATGTGGAAATGGAATATATTCTCGACGTCATGGCGGAATCGGAAAATATAAAAGGCGAAGAGGCCAAAAAGATCTATCGGGAAATGTGGATTTTTTCACACGGGATAGCGACAATGATCGCTACGGGGGCGGCGCAGTTTTCCGAAAAAGAGATAAGTTCGATGCTCGGCGATGTTTTCCGCGGGCTCGTAAAAAATTTAAAAGAAAAGGAGTGAAACATGAAAAAGTACGATGCTGTAGTGATCGGCGCCGGAAACGGCGGGCTGACCGCGGCGGTGCGGCTTGCGCAGAGCGGTGCGAAAACGCTGCTTGTGGAAAAGCACAATCTGCCCGGCGGGTTTGCCACGAGTTTCCGCCGCGGACGATTCGAGTTCGAAGCGTCTTTGCACGAACTGAACGATTTCGGTC